>Ga0256864_1000023_pt1 | contig 84149 bp, 57 predicted proteins | sample RVTome_11_FD_187336 | JGI IMG/M metagenome (GOLD analysis project Ga0256864, IMG submission 187336) | Soil microbial communities from uranium-contaminated site in the Upper Colorado River Basin, Wyoming, United States - RVT147D111 HiSeq ... | reverse complement strand
CGAGTGCTCCACCCATCCCGGAAACCCTGCCTGCCGCTCTGCCGCTCTGCCGCTCTGCGGCTCCTGCCGCTCCTGCCGCTCCTGCCGCTCCTGCCGCTCCTGCCGCTCCTGCCGCTCCTGCCGCTCCTGCCGCTCGCGATACACCGGCCGCAACGGATTGAACGACAACAGGTGCTTGAAGTCCGTCACGATCAGCTCCTGATGCTGCTGCTCGTGGTGCAACCCGATGGCGATCACGTCCTCGGCCAGCGGGGCGTCGCCCGCTGCCGCGCGCTCGAACAGCGTGTCCATCCAGCGATCCACATGCGCCCGGTACTCCCGGACGGCGTCGACGCCGGGCCGTGTGACCAGCCCGCGCTGCGGTCGCGAGAATTGCGGGCCCACGGCGTTGTAGTACGAGTTGAACAGGTGCTCGAACGCGTCATTGACGGACCGGTAGTCCGGCAGCGCCGGCTTCAGCACGAACGTCTCGAAGAACCACGTCGTGTGCGCCAGGTGCCATTTCACGGGGCTGGCGTCGGGCATCGATTGGGCGACCTGGTCTTCGACCGTCATCGGCTCGGCGAGCCACGCCGAGGCGTGCCGCACCGCCCGATATTGCCGAGCCAGGCTGGTGGCTGGAACGGTGGCGGTGCCGGTCATGCGTCGCCTCCCTTCTGCAGCAACAACACGGCAAACCACTTCTGGTCGTCCGTGAACACCCCCCGCACGTCGAAGCCGAAGTATCGCACGAACTGCCGCAGGTCATCGAGCACGAACTTCCGGCTGATCTCGATCATCACCATCTCGTCCGCCCGGAGGCGGTGACGCCGTCCGAGGGGACGGTTGTGGATGGTTTGCGGGGCGAGGAAGCGGGTGAAGATCTCGATGCGCTTCCAATCGGCGTTGTAGCGCGCCACGTGCTCGATGCGGTCGAGATCCACCCCGGCGCCCAGCTCGCGATTCATCCGGGCAAACAGGTTCTTGGTGAACCGGGCGGTGACGCCGGCCGCGTCGTTGTAGGCCACTTCGAGCACCTCCACGTCCTTCACCAGGTCCACGCCAAGCAGGAAGTAGTCGCCAGGCGTGAGGCGGCTCGAGACCTTGTGCCAGAACGCCGCCGACTCCGTCTGGTTGAAGTTCCCGATGGTGCTCCCGAGAAAGAGCGCCATGCTGGGCGCATGCTGCGAGAACAGCGGGAACGCCTCGCCGTACGTGCCGACGACCGGCGTGACTTGCACAGTGGGGTGCCGCCGGTTGATCGCGGCACTGGCGGCGCGAAGGATGCTGTCACTGACGTCGACCGCGACGTAGTGCACATCTTCGCCACCCTCGGCGTACGCGGCGAGGAGGTGGTCCGTCTTGGTCGAGCTCCCCGACCCCAACTCGATCAGCGTCACGGGGCCCGTGATGTCGCGGATGTCCGTGGCGTGCGCGGCGAGGATGGCCGCCTCGGTGCGGGTGGGATAGTACTCCGGTTGCTCGGTGATTTCCTCGAACAGCTCGCTGCCGTGCGCGTCGTAGAGAAAGCGGCAGGGCAACCAGCGTGGTGTGTCGGTCAGCCCCACGCCCACGGCGCGCGCGAACTCGAGGACGTCGTCCTCGACCGCGACCGCGGTGATCGCACCCGGAGGCTCCGCGTCCGCGGACTTGGACGAGAGTATTCGTGCGTGAATGGGGCACCTCGCGGTCGTGGTGAACGTCCCATGCGGCGCGGCCGCTCGTCTCGTGGGAAGCTACCCGCTGCCGGCGGGGGGATCAACAGCGGTGAGAATGCATGGTGCGCCCGGCAAATGCTCGCCATGTGATAAGTCCCGGCGGAGACGCGGGGTTCCCGCTCGGCGGCACGGTGGAAGCGCGCCGGCGCGTTTGGAATCGGTGCGCCACGTCGATATATTGATTTCACACGAACTTACGAACGACGAGGGACAGAGCGCGATCGTCATTCCCCACTGTTGGCGCCTCGCTCGGAGCCCTATGAGGCATATCATGGGACCGCGTGATCCCACCCGCGATCCACATCCCCTTCGGCACCACCCGTCGAAGCCTTCGGTTGGCCGCGACGCGATCGGCCAACGCCGCAGCGACATCCCATAAGCCATACGCGATACGCGAACGCCAGATGTGCGGAATCTGTGGTGAAATACGACTCGACGACCGCCTCCCGTCCGCCGCGCGTGTGGAGCGCATGGCGGACGTGCTCGCCCCACGCGGCCCCGATGGCGCCGGCCTCCACCTCGCCGGGCGCGCGGCGCTCGCCCAACGCCGCCTCAAGATCTTCGATCTCTCCGAGCGCGGCGCGCAACCGATGGTCGACAGCGCGCTCGGGCTCTCGGCGGTGTACAACGGCGCCGTGTACAATTACCGCGAGCTGCGGGACGAGCTGAAGCGGCGCGGCTACCACTTTTTCTCCGACAGCGACACCGAGGTGGTCCTCAAGGCCTATCACGCCTGGGGGGAGGGATTCGTCGAGCGTTTGAACGGCATGTTCGCGCTCGGCATCGTCGAGCGCGACACCGGACGCGTGCTGCTGGCACGCGACCGGCTCGGCATCAAGCCGCTTTACTACGCCGAGCATCCCACGAGCTTTCGCTTCGCGTCCAGCGCTCCGGCGCTGGTGGCCGGCGGCGACGTGAACGCCGACATCGACCCCGTGGCACTGCACCACTACCTGACCTTCCACGCCGTCGTCCCCGCACCCCGCACAATCCTGGAGGGCGTACGCAAGCTCCCGCCCGCCACGGTGCTCGTGCTGGAGGCCGACGGCACCCGGCGGTCGCACACGTACTGGACGCCGAGCTTCCAGCCCAGCGACGAGGACCAGGCGCGATCGTTCGAGGAGTGGCAGGAACTGGTGCTCGAGGTCTTGCGCCGGTCGGTGCGGCGCCGCCTCGTGGCCGATGTCGAGGTGGGCGTGCTGCTGTCCGGCGGCCTCGACTCGAGCCTCGTGGTGGGCCTGCTCGCGACGGAGGGCGCCGCCGGGATCAAGACCTTCTCGGTGGGCTTCGAGGACGTGGGCGGTGAGGCCGGAAACGAGTTCCGCTACTCCGACGTGATCGCCGACTGCTTCCGCACGGATCATCGCCGGATCGTGGTCGAGTCCGACCGGCTGCTCGGCGCCCTGCCGCACTGCATCCATGCCATGGCCGAGCCCATGGTCAGCCACGATGCGATTGGCTTCTACTTGCTCGCCGAAGAGGTCGCGAAGCACGTCAAGGTCGTGCAGAGCGGTCAGGGCGCGGACGAGCTGTTCGCGGGCTACCATTGGTACCCGCCGCTGCTCGACGTGGCCGGGCAGGGCGTCGACGAGTACGCCCGCGTTTTCTTCGACCGCGAGGACGCGGAGATCCGGGAGGCGGTGCACCCGCGGCTGCATCTGGGGGAGGACGCGAGCCGCACATTCGTGGCCGAGCACTTCCGCCGGCCGGGGGCGTGCACGGCGGTGGACCGGGCGCTGCGACTGGACGCGACGGTCATGCTGGTGGACGATCCCGTGAAGCGCGTGGACAACATGACGATGGCGTGGGGTCTCGAAGCGCGGGTGCCGTTCTTGGATCACGAGGTCGTCGAGCTGACCGGGCGCATCCCCGCGGGCCACAAGGTCCGGAACGGGGGCAAGCACGTGCTCAAGGAGGCGGCGCGCCGGGTGATCCCGCAGGCGGTGATCGACCGGCCCAAGGGGTACTTCCCCGTCCCGGCGCTCAAGCATTTGCGCGGACTGTATCTCGCGATGGTGCAAGAGGCCCTGGAGCGCCCCCGCGCCCGGGAGCGTCAGCTGTTCGAGCCGGCCTACGTCGCGCGGCTGCTCGAGGACCCCAGCGCGCACCTGACACCGCTCCGCGGCTCGAAGCTGTGGCAGCTCGGCCTACTCGAACTGTGGTTGCAGTCGCATGGGTTGTAAGCGGCAGGGCAGCAGCGCGGCAGAGCGGCAGCTACTCAACCGGAGGCAAATCACCATGAGCACTCCCCTCCCGGGCTCCGGCCGACCGGACCGTCGTGACGCGCTGACGCTTCGTAATTGGGGCGATCGCCCGGTGGGGCCCGACGTCGGCCGGCTCGATGCCGACGTGGTGGTCGATTGCGGCTGGGGACGGCTCATGTTCGCGCATACCTTTCAGGACAACGCGAAGCTCGTGGATCGGCTCCGCAACGAGGAGCCGGGCAAGCGGGACATCGCGTTCTACGTCCGCGACCCGCACGTGCTGCTGTCGCTGGCGCCCCAGGAGCTGTTTCTCGACCCGTCCCACACGTACCGGCTTTGGCTCAGCGACTACCGCCCGTCGCCGGTGCGGCCTCGGGGGTTCGCGGTGCGCCGGCTCCAAACCGAGGCGGACGCCGAGGCGATCAACCGGATCTACGCCTCGCGGAACATGGTGACGGTCGACCCGCCCGCATTCGTCTGGGAGCATCGCGCGTCCAGGGTACTCACGCACTACGTCGCGGAAGACGTCAACTCCGGCGGCCTGATCGGCACGGTGACGGGGGTCGATCACGTCAACGCGTTCAACGACCCGGAGAACGGCTCGAGCCTGTGGTGCCTCGCAGTGGACCCGCAGGCGGAGCACCCCGGCATCGGCCAGGCGCTGACCACGCACCTGGCCGAGCACTACCTGGCGCGCGGGCGAGCGTTCATGGACCTGTCCGTCATGCACGACAACACGCAGGCGATCGCGCTCTACGAGAAGCTCGGCTTCCAGCGCGTCCCGGCGTTCTGCGTCAAGCACAAGAACCCGATCAACGAACAGCTGTTCGTCGGGCCGCACGCGCACGTGAATCTCAACCCGTATGCGATGATCGTCGTGAACGAGGCCCGCCGGCGCGGGATCGCGGTCGACGTGATCGACGACGAGCTCCCGCTCTTCGCATTGAGCTACGGCGGGCGCACGGTCCGGTGCCGTGAATCCCTGTCGGAACTCACGACCAGCGTGGCGATGACGATCTGCGACGACAAGGCATTGACCCACCGCCTCCTCGGGAGCGCGGGCCTCGCCGTGCCGGAGCAGGAGACCTACCGCGACGCGGCCGCCGCACGGCAATTCCTCGACCGGCACCGGCGTATCGTGGTGAAGCCCGCTCGTGGCGAGCAGGGCGCGGGCGTCTCCGTGCCCGTCGAGACCCCCGAGGAGCTGGACGCCGCCGTCCGGAAGGCCGAGCGGTCGGGCGATCGCGTGCTTCTCGAGCGATTCGTCCAGGGCGATGATCTTCGCGTCATCGTCATCGACTACGACGTCGTCGCGGCCGCCATCCGACGACCGGCCCAGGTCACCGGCACGGGGCGGCACACCGTGGCGGAGCTGATCGACAAACAGAGCCGCCGCCGCGCGGCCGCGACCGGCGGCGAGAGCACCATCCCCGTGGACGAAGAGACCGAACGCGTCGTGCGCCGCGCCGGATACGAGCTGCATAGCGTGCTCGAGGCGGGAACTCCCCTCGTCGTGCGCCGCACCGGCAACCTCCACACCGGCGGCACCATCCACGACGTGACCGCGCAGCTGCACGACGATCTGCGTCACGTGTCGGAAGAAGCGGCTGAGGTCCTCGGCATCCCCGTGCTGGGCCTCGACCTGCTCGTGCCCGACGTGTCGGGCGAAGAGTACGTGATCCTGGAAGCCAACGAACGCCCGGGCCTCGCGAACCACGAGCCCCAGCCGACCGCGGAGCGATTCATCGACCTGCTCTTTCCGCAGACGGCGGGCATCCGCTGAGGACCCGGACAATGACCGTCTCCGACATGTCCCGGGCCGGCGCCCTTCCCCCCGTGGATATCGACTACATCACGGACACGCTGCTCGCGCTGCTCGCCATCCCCAGCCCTACGGGGTACACCGACCAGATCGTGCATTGGACGGGCGAGGAGTTGCAGCGGCTCGGCATCGACTTCGAGCTCACCCGCCGGGGCGCCATTCGGGCCGACTTCAAGGGCCGATCGGCGAGCCCGGACCGCGCCGTGGTCGCGCACCTCGACACCCTCGGCGCGATGGTCCGGGAGCTCCGGCACGACGGCCGCCTCGGCCTCGCCCCCATCGGGACGTGGTCCAGCCGGTTCGCCGAGGGATGCCGGGTGACGATCTGCACCGAGCCCGGCGTGCGCCGCGGCACCATCCTGCCCCGCTACGCCTCGGGCCACGCCTACAACCAGCTGGTGGACACCCAGACCACCGATTGGGACCACCTCGAAGTCCGGCTCGACGAGATCGTGTTCAACCAGGCGGACCTGATCCGCCTCGGCCTCAACGTCGGCGACTTTGTCGCCATCGACGCGGCGGCGGAGATCACAGAGAGCGGGTTCATCAACTCGCGCCACCTCGACGACAAGGCCGGCGTCGCCGTCCTCCTGGGTACGGCGAAGGCGGTCAAGGAATTGGGCGAAAAGCTCCCGGTGGACTGCCACCTGATCTTCACGATCAGCGAGGAAGTGGGCTCGGGCAGCTCGCACACGCTGCACGGCGACGTGGCCGAGATGGTGACGATCGACAACGCCGTTCAGGCGCCCAATCAGAACTCCAGCGAGTTCGGCGTCACGATCGCGATGATGGATTCGTCCGGACCGTTCGACTGGCACCTCACGCATAAGCTGCTGCGCCTGTGCGAGGAGCACGGGATTCCGCATCGCCGGGACGTGTTCCGGCACTACAGCAGCGACAGCGCCTCCGCCGTCGATGCCGGCAACGACCTCCGCACCGCCCTGGCATGCTTTGGCGTCGACGCGTCGCACGGGTACGAGCGCACCCACAAGGACGCGCTCCGCTCCCTCGCGCTCCTCGTCGCGCAGTACATGCGCAGCGCACCCACATTCCTGCGGGACCGCCGCGAGCTGGCGCCCCTGGACGGATTCCCGACACAACCGATGGAGCCGGCGGAATAGGAGGTGCACGTGGCGCGTTGCGCGGAGCGCGGGGTAAGATGTGTGAACCCTGCGCCCCGAGCCACGTGTCCCGTGCCCATCGCCATGCGACGACCGCTGCCTTCCGCCATCCTGTTGGCGCCCCTGCTTCTCTCGCCCGCCGCAATCCGTACGGCGGCCGCCCAGAGCTGCACGCTCGCCCAGGAGGTCGTCGAGCGCATGAACGCGCAGCGGGCCAAGGTAGACCGCCGTCCACTCGTGGTGGACGCCCGGCTCACCGCGGCCGCCCAGCGACATGCCGCGGATCTCGCCGCGGGCGACCTGCTCGAACACGCCGGCTCGGACGGATCGACCCCCGCGGCGCGGGTGTCGGAGGCCGGTTACGGGTGGACCTTCGTCAGCGAGAACGTCGCAGCCGGCTACGCCACCGCGGAGGCCGTCGTCCAGGCGTGGTTCCTGAGCCCCGGCCACCGCGAGAACATGATGAGCCCCAGCCCCGTGCACGTCGGCATCGGCTACGCCTTCCGCGACAGCACGAAGTACCAGCACTATTGGACGGTGAACTTTGGGGCGGGGCCGGCGGACGCGGAACCCGTGGCGTGCATGTGAATAGTGGCGTATGGCAGATGGCTTATGGCGTAATGGCACGTGGCGTGGAGCACGGGTCCGCCCACCCACCACATCGCGCACCGGACCATAAGCCATCTGCCGTTTGCAGGAGAGTACATGGCCGCTGAAGGACACCTCGCCTGCATCTGGATCAAGCGGGCCCATCGAGGTCCCATGGACCCCGCCTCGCGCGCCAGCCTCCGAGCCGGTCACGGCCTCGAGGGCAATGCCGATCAGCGGGGACGCCGGCAGGTCACGCTGATCGAGGGTGAGGTGTGGGACGCCCTCCGGGGCGAGCTGGGCACGGAACTCGATCCGTCGTGGCGGCGTTCCAACCTGATGGTACGGGGCGTCCGGCTGGCGGAGAGTCGCGGACAGATCCTCGCCGTGGGCGCGTGCCGCATCAAGATCAACGGCGAGACCAGGCCCTGCGAGCGGATGGATGAGGCGCTTCCCGGCCTCCGGGAGGCCCTGCGGCCCAATTGGCGCGCGGGCGTGTATGGCGAAGTCCTGAACGACGGCGAGATCGCCGTGGGCGATCCGGTACAATGGTGGAGGGAGCCATGACCTCGAAGATCGAGAAGTCGGACGCGGAGTGGCGCGAGCAACTCACCCCGGCCCAGTATCACGTGACCCGGCAGAAGGGAACCGAGCCGCCGTTCACCGGTGAGTACCACGACTGCAAGGAGCCGGGTACGTACCGCTGCGTGTGCTGCGGGGCCGAGCTGTTTACGTCGAACGCCAAGTTCGAGTCGGGCACGGGCTGGCCGAGCTTCACCGCGCCGGCCTCGGACGGAGCCATCCGTACCGAGGAGGACCTGAGCCACGGCATGCGGCGCGTCGAGGCGCTGTGCGCCGCGTGCGACGCCCATCTCGGCCACGTCTTTCCCGACGGCCCACGTCCGACTGGAATGCGTTACTGCATCAATTCGACGGCGTTGGATCTGGATGTTCGGCCGGATCGGTGAACCGAGAATCCCGCTTCGCCAGCTCCTCCCGCGTCCCGCCTCCTCTCATGATCCCGCCATCTTCACCAACCGCTTCCACAGACCCACCGGCACCGGCATCACCGATAGCCTCGGCATGCGCACGAGCGCCAGCTCCTTGAAGCCGCCGTCGGCCTTGATCTCCGCCAGTGTGACGCAACGGGGTAGCGGCTTCACGGCCCGCAGGTCCACCACAGCGAGCTTTTCGTCCTTTGCCTTCGGATCCGGATACGGATCCGATGCCACCACGGCCAACCCCGCGAGCGCCTTGTCGGCGCCCGAATGGTACACCAACACTTCGTCGCCCTTCGCCATCGACCGGATGTGCTTCAGCGCCAGGTTGTTCCTCACGCCGTCCCACACCGTCTTCCCATCGCGGTGCAGGTCGTCGTACGAGTACGTGGACGGCTCGGTCTTGACGATCCAATAGCTCGGCATGCGTGCGTACTCCCGGTCAGGTCAGGATCTCACGGGCCCACCCGGCGACGGTGTCGGCCAGGTCGGCCATCACCAGGGCGGCAGAGCGCCCGGAGCGCTTCGGCACCTTGAAGGAATGATCCCCATCCTCCACGACGTGCATCTGGGCCCGGTTCCCCAACGCCTCCACGACCGGGCGGAGCAAGGCGAGATCGGCCAGCGCGTCGCGCGTGCCCTGCAAGAAGAGCATCGGGATCGCCACCTGCGCGAGATGGTCCGCGCGGCCGGTGCTCGGTCGGTTGGGGGCGTGCAGCGGAAAGCCGAGCAGCACGAGGCCGCGAACGCCGTCGAGCGGTCCGTCGGCCTGCGCCTGTGAAGTCATCCGGCCACCCATTGACTTCCCCCCTGCCAGGAGCGGCAGGCCGGGTGCCGCGGCCACGGCCGCCCGCACCGTCGCGGTCAGGACCGGCGGGCCGTCCGGCCGCCGCCGCCCCGCTTCCGTGTAGGGAAACTGATACCGCAACGTTCCCACCGCACGCTCCCCCAGCGCGTCGGCGATCGCCTCCATGAACGGGTGATCCATCCCCGCTCCCGCCCCATGGGCGAGCACGTAGAGGCAGGTCGCATCGGACGGAAGGATCAGGCGCCCGGACACCCGGCCGACGGAATCGGAGACGGGGATGGTTACCGGGCGAAACATGGCGGATGGCTCATTGACGTCCGGCAGTTTGCGTACCGCGTGCAGCCCGGTAACGTGGCATTGCTACGTCTTACTTCTTCAGAGCGTGTGAAGTAAGTGGCGACAGGGCGCGACCAGCCAGCGGCGGAGCGGGTGGGGCTCCCTCCGCGCGCTGCGGCGCGGCGTGGACTCGTCGCTGGAGCCACCGCGTGACCCGCCGGTCGCGAGCGCAGGGCCCGCCGAGACCACGCCGCCCCTTGGCGCGCTCCGGGAGCCCCACCCGCTCCGCCCGTGCGCTCAGATTCCGTCCTTCCGACCCTCACTTCTCACTCCTCAGTTCTCACTGTGTCTTCCCGAATCTCGTCGCACGGAGGGCGGTACGCGATCGTCAAGGCCGCACCGCCGCACCACCCCGCACGCAAATGCCGCGCGGCCTATGGCAGATGGTAGAGTCCCTCACCCGCGTTCCGCCGCTTCTGCCGCCACGCCGTATCCTCCCCCTCCTCCGCACTCATTCCTCCAACGTGAACCCCACCCGCACCCGCACCTGCCAGTACTGCACCTTGCCCTTGTCGATGTTGCCGCGCACTTCGTCCACCTCGAACCACCGCATGTTGCGGATGGTCTTGTGGGCGCGGATGACGGCCTGTTCGATGGCGTCCTGGATGCCCTTGGTCGAGGATCCCACCAACTCGGAGGTTTTGTAGATATGCTCGCTCATTGGAGTGGCTCCAGCTCGAGATGGAACGGAGCTTATCGCCAATCTCCCGGATGGCAACTCACCCGGCGCGCGGCAGGAAGGGGGTTACGAGGACGAGCAAATCGGGTGGACGGCGGAATGTTGGAATGGTGAAACGTGGGAGGGAACCTTCCATCGGCCCACCATTCCAACGTTCCGTCGCTATCGAGAGCGCCGGCCCGCGGCGGACCTCAGTCGTCCGTGCCCAGCTCGGCGCACCGCTGGGTGGCCGCCTCGACCGCGCGGATCAGCGTGGTCCGCAGACCGCCGGCCTCGAGGGTGGCGACGCCGGCGATCGCCGTCCCGCCGGGCGACGTCACCATGTCCTTCAGCCGGCCCGGATGCTCACCGGTCTCGAGCATGAGCTTGGCGGACCCCAGCACCGTCTGCGCCGCGAGCAGCAGCGCCTCCTCGCGGGAGAGGCCCACGCGGACGCCCGCGTCCGCCAGGGCGTCGATCGTCAGAAACACGTACGCCGGTCCGCTGCCGCTGAGGCCCGTGACGGCGTTCATCTGGGCCTCCTCGACGATCACGACCCGCCCCAGCGCCGTGAACATCTGCCGTACCATCTCGAGCTGCGCCTCGGTCACGTTGCCGTTGGACGCGATCGCCGTGGCCGCCTCCAGCACGAGCGCCGGGGTGTTGGGCATCGTGCGGACCACCGGCAGTTCCTTGCCGAGCCGCTTCTGGATGGCCTGGATGGTGAGCCCCGCCACGATCGACACCACGACCGTCGTGTCCCGCACGGTCTCGGCCACCTCGGCGAGGACCGCGCGGGCGATCTGCGGCTTGACCGCCAACACGAGCACGTCGCTCTGACAAGCGACCTGACGGTTGTCGAGGGTGGTCCGAATCCCGAACCGGGCGGCGAGATCGTCGATCCGCCGCTGGTGCTTGGCCGAGGCGATGACGCGCTCGGGCTGCAGCGACCCCGCGCGGGCGAGCCCGCGCAGCACCGCCTCGCCCATGTTCCCGCAGCCGAGAATGCCCAGGGTTACGTTGGTCGTCGGCATGGTGGCCCGGGGTGCGTCCGGCTACCCCTTTCCCTGAATCGCCACCAGCTGCTGGCTCACGTCCGGAGTGGACAGGGGCATCGTCTCGAAGTCCGGCGTGTTCACGGCCATCTCATCCAGCTCGAGGTGCTCGGGCGGGTAGAACACCTGGAGATAGCTATCGGCGTACAGGCAGCCGTGGTGCGTCGCGCGGATCGCGTCGTCGTCCACGGTCACGACCCCGCGCTCCACCAGGAACGCGATCTCCGGGGCGAACTCCTCCACCGGGTCCTTGCCGAAGCGCCGGCGGAAATCGGCACGCGGGATACTCCGCAGCTTGAGCCCCATCGTCATGTAGCCGGTCATCTCCTCGCGTGGGCTGAGCTGGTGCGCGCAGCCGATCGGGACCTTCCCCTCGTTCACGATGCGGTTGTACGGCCGGTACGGATTGCAGTTTTGGTACAGATACCCGTTGGCAAAACCGAACGCCGACTCGCCCAGGGCGACGAGATCCTTGCCGCGCCAGCAATTGGTCCGGTGCGTGTGCTCGAACTCCGGCTTGCGGATCCAGCTGAAGTGCGTGTGGTGCGTGTATCCCTTGGCGCCGAACAGCTCCTCGGCATAGTCCACCATCTGGAGCTCCGCGGCGTCGCCGACGAACTGTTTCCGGAGCTCCGGATCGAACTGCAGCTTCGTATAGAACTGCGTGCCGGGCTTGATCTCCATCCGGTAGATCGTGATGTGCTCGGGCTCGTAGTCCATGATCGTGTCCATGGAGTGTTTCCACGTCTTCATGGTCTCGCCCAGCATGCCGGACATCAGATCGATGTTCGTTACCCGGAATCCCGCTTGCTTGGCCCACTCCAGCGTGCGCTGCACGACGTGCGGCTTGGCGATCCGCCCGTTGATCTTCGCGATCTCGGAGTGGAAGCTCTGGATCCCGAAGCTCATCCGCGTGATGCCGAGGTCCTTCAGGAGCGCGAGCTTGCTCTCCTGGACCGTGGTCGGCTCCGCCTCGGAGGTCCACTCCACGTCGTCGGCCACGTCGAAGCGGTCGCGGATGTGCCGCACGAGTTTCTCGAACTGCTCTTCCTTCAGGTACGTGGGTGTGCCGCCGCCGAAATACACGGTCTCGACCTTACGCCCCTGCAGGTAGGGCAGCTGCGAAACCATGTCGATCTCTTTGTGGAGCGCGTCCACGTACGGGTTGACGACCGTGCGGAACGTGTTCGGCATGATCCCGTAGTAGCAAAACGTGCAGCGCACGGCGCAGAACGGGATGTGCACGTAGAGCTGGAAGCCCTCCTCGGCCCGGTAGCCGGTGGCGGGCTGCGAAAAGTCGGGCGTCGCCCCCGGGCGCATCGTCGCGAACGGAGGGTACTGGAAGACGAAACGATCGCGGCGCGTCGGCTGAACTGCGAACCTATCGACCATCGTGACTCACCTCTCTGACCGGCTCGTCGTCCGGCGACGGTGGTAGCGCGAGGTCGGGCACCCGCAGGAATGAGACCCGCGTTTCGCCCGCTGCGGCATCGTCGCCCGGCTCGATCCGGTGTATGCGGAGCCCCGCGACGTTCACCACGGTGACCTTCCACAAAATCTCGTGCCCAAAACTCAGGTGCGCGCTCAACGACGCCTTGTTGTGCGCGCTCGCAAACCCGGCAACCCGTCGGCACCCGTGCGTCAGGGCGTGGTCGTACAGATGCAGCAGCATCGTGACCATCGCGCCGCTCAGGCGCCATTCCGGCACGATGGCCAGGTCGTACCCCCACGCGGTGTCGGGCGAGAGTACGAAGCGGCAGTACTTCTGCGGCTCCGGATGCACGTCCCCGACGTTCAGCCACGCCATCGCGACCGTGTGGCCGTCGCGCTCACCGACGAAGCCTAAGTGACCCGCCGCCAGCCGTTCCTCTAGCGAGCGCCGCCGAGTCGGGAACGTCTCGGCCAGGTGGCCGACGTCCTCGCCGAGCACCGGCCGGAGGACGAAGCCGCCACGCCTGCGCAGCAGGCGCCCAGGCCGTCGCATCACGGTCACGTAGAACGTGTCGACGTACAACAATCCCCGCGGCACCCGCCGGCCCACGACCCGCACCAGGTCCGAGAAGCGACCCTCCCGGAGGATCCGCGCCGCCTGGCGCGCGCGGCGACCGAGCGCTCCCAGGACCTCAGCCTCGGGACGCGCCGGAACGCGCCGGTCGGTGGCGGAGCCGCGCAGCGCCGAGCCCGTCACGGGGTCTCCCGTAACGAACTCGGCGACGGGCGCGACACGGCAGCGTGACGGCGGACGACGTTATGAGTGGCAACTAGCGTGCCAGGGACCTGGATCGCCAACCTCTTACGCTCCAAGCTTTTGTCGAACGTAGCCACCGAGCGTGTTGACGTCGCGAAACAGGTCACGGTTGATATCAGTGTCGTCGATCTGGATCGCGAACGCCTCTTCGATCGCTCCCACCAACTGCAGGATGGAGACGGAGTCCAACCCGAGCCCCCTGCCAATCAGCGGCATGTCGTTGGGAATGGCGGCCGGATCGAGCTTCAGACCCAGCCCGTCGACCAATGTCGCCTTGATCCGATCCTCCACCGACGGCTCTGGCATCAATCGTCTCACACGTTTTGCAGTTGAAGTTGGTGCTTCTGGAGGTTGCCCTCGAGGTACAGCTGGCGGAAGTGGCGGTGCCGCCGCTTGCCGCTCGAGGTCTTCGTGAGGGTCCCCTTCGGTACCAGCAGGACCTCGCTCACGTCGATCCCCAGCTCGCGGCCCACGTGGTCCCGCACGTCGCTCGCGATCTCGTCGGCCTCGCGCGACGTGTCGTCCCGCACCTCCGACACCACGACCATCCGCTGGGTGCCCCGTTCCGCGTCGTCGACGCCGAACGCCGCAAAGCAGCCCGGCCGCAGCCCGTCCACGCCGAGGAGTACCCGCTCGAAATCGCTGGGGTCGACCTTCTTCCCGAACATCGCGATCCGCTCGCGCACGCGCCCCACCCAGAACAGCTCCCCGTTCCGCAGATACCCGAGATCGCCGGTGCGGAGCAAGTCCCGCAAGCGGGCGCGGGCGGTCGCTTTGCCGTTGCCGAGGTAGCGCTCCAGTCGCGACGGCGTCCGCAGGGCCACCTCGCCGACGTGACCGTCCACGAGGGGCTTGCCGGTACGGGACAGGATCAGCAGGTCGATGCCGGGCGCCGCCCGGCCGGCGCTCACGACCGTCATGGTCGCACGACCGTCGCCATCGCCGGCCACCGGAACCGCCACCCGCTTCTCCTGCAGCGCGTTCCGATCCACGCGCTCGTACACGATGTCGCCGTGCGGATCGCTGAACGTAGCGCCGCCCACGTTCTCCGCGCACCCGAAGTTCGTCTTCACCGCCTCTGGCCGGACGCCATAGGGGGCAAAGCGGTCGCGGAACTGCCGGATCGTCTCGAGGTGAATGCGCTCGGCGGCATTCCAAAACCCTTTCACACCGTCCAGCCGCACGCCCTCGAGGTCCTTGTCGGAGGCGGCCTTCGCGGCCAGCGCAAACCCGAAGTTCGGCGACCACGTGACCGTCGATCCCGTCTGCCACAACCCCCGAAGCCATAGCGCCGGACGCCGAACGAAGTCCTGCGGGCTCATCATCACCATCGGGATCCCGTTGGCCAAGCAGAGGAAGAAGTTGTTCACCAACCCCATGTCGTGATACAGCGGGGTCCAGTTGAAGCACACGTCGTCGCGCCCCAGGTCCATGGCCGGCAGCATCCCGTCGAGCGCGGCGATGACCCCCCGCTGCCGCCACACGCACACGCGGGGGAAGCCGGTGGTCCCGGACGTCAGCTGGTACGCGGCAACGTCACCCTCGTCCGGCGTCACGGGCGCCACCCGCCCGGCGTCGCCCTCGAACGCGTGTTCCCCAACGAGGCAGCGCGTGGCGCGCCGGGAGCGGCGCAGGTCGCCCACGATGTCGGCCAGCGAGTCGTCGCACACCACGACGCGTGCCCGGGTCTTTCGCACCGTGCGCAGCAGGATGGTCGTCAGGCTGGAGAGCCCGCCCTGGATCATCGGCGGCGCCACCATCAAGGGGATCGCCCCGAGCAGGAGGCTCGCCATCAGCGTCGTCGCACTGTGTTCCTTGCTGGGGAGGACGATCACGCAGACGTCGCCCCGCCCGAGACCCGCTGCCTGCAAATGGGCCGCGTGATGCTCCGCCCTGCGGAAAAACTCCTCCCCGGTCCGCCACCTGACGGCGCCCTGCCCGTCTACGAAGCCGAAGCACCGGCGATCCGGAGCCCGCTCGAGCTCGGCGTAGATCTTCGCTTGGAGAACCTTTTGCATGCCGTTTCTTTTCCGCCCCCTGCATCGTTGCCCTGCGGCAGGCCACCGTGAAGCCGCGGTCCAGGGGGTATCACAATCCGGGCCATCTCCGCAACGCGCGGGAGGAGCTCCGCTTGCGGCTGGCCGGCAGGTTCACCCCCCGGCGATCCTGGGGCGGCCTCCGGCCTCAGGGGGGACGATTCGACGGGTGTTGCGATAATACAACAGTTTGAGGAAAAGGACGTTCCCTTCAATCTTGGGACAATGTGCAGCCGCCTGATCGTGCTCGCGACCGCCGTGTGCGTTTCGCCCCTCACCGCCCAACAGGGACCGGCGCCCCACCGCACCGGGACCCAAGCCCCCCTGTTCGCCGCGCACGAGCGGGTTGTCCTCACCATCCGGGCGCCGTTGGCGACCATCCTGGAGGACCGCAGCCAGGACAGCGAGGAGGTGCCCGGCACCGTGCTGATCCATCGGCCGGGTGCCCAGGCGGTCCCGGTACCCGTGCAGATCCGGACGCGCGGCCGCACCCGGCTGCAGCGGGGCATCTGCCAGTTCCCGCCGCTCCGGTTGGACTTCGCGGAAGCGGCGGCGGCGGGATCGGTCTTCGAGGGCCAGGACAAGCTCAAGCTGGTGACCCACTGCCAGGACCGTTCGGAATCCGTGCAGCACGTGCTGCTCGAGTACCTGGTGTACCGGACCTACGAGCTGTTCACCGACCTGTCCTTCCGCGTGCGCTTGGCGACGATCACGTATCAGGATACGGCGACGGACGACGAGCCGGTCACGCGGACCGCGTTTTTCATCGAGGATGACGACCGGATGGCGGCGCGCAATGGATGGGACCGCCTCGAGCTGCCCGCGCTTCCCCTTCCCGCCGTCGACACCGCGAACCTGGCCCTGGTCGAGACGTTCCAGTACTTCATCGGCAATACCGATTTCTCGGCGTTGGTGCCCGATTCCGGGGAGACCGAGTGCTGCCACAATGTCCAACTCATCGGCAAGCCTAGGGGGCCCGTCTTCGCGGTCCCCTACGACTTCGACCTGTCCGGTGTGGTCAACCCCCGCTACGCGAACCGCCTGTATCGGAGGAACCTGGCCAGGTTGGGCATCCGGAGTCTGCGGGATCGCGTGTACCGGGGTTGGTGCGGCTCGCGCCCCTACGTACCCGCCGTGCTCGAGCGCTTCCGGGAGAAGCGCGCGGCGATCGCCCGGCTCTACCGCTCGCAGACCGGCCTGGATCAGGACGTGCTGGAGGAGACCATCGCGTTTTTCGACGAGTTCTACGCCGTCATCGACGACGCGGGATCGACCCAACGCGAGATCCTCGGCAAGTGCCGCCAGGTCGGCTAGCGAATCGGATCACCACCATGGCTACGTGTTTCACCGCGGAGGTCGCAGAGATCGCAGAGTGCCCGAGCCATCGATCTCATATTGGATCGACAGCCCGCTGGCCCACGAACGTGCCGTTTCTCTGCGGCCTCTGCGTGCTCCGCGGTGAAATACGTTATCGAACTCATGGCGGGCAGCGCCGGAACCGTCTCACTGATCACTCCACCCCATGATGAACAGCGGAAGCCCCTCGAACGTCCGATACGAGGGACGTAGGCGGTCGGCGTTGTAGTGCTGCTCGACGCTCACCACTTTCTTCGTCGCCGTGACCGTCTCGAGCGGAACGCTGTCGTAACACCCTCGGCGGAGGGCGACCAACCGCCCGTAGCGTCCGGCCCGCACCAGGTCCAGCGCGTGGTTGCCAAACGCCATCCCCACGATCGAGTCCACCGCATCGGGATCGCCCGACCGCACCAGGTACCCCAGACGCTGGTTCACCACGTTGACGGTCTTGCCATCGTTGAACCGCGGGGAGAGCTCCTTCAGGCGCGCCGACACGAGATCGCCGATGCCTCCCAGCTTTCGATGGCCGAACTGGTCCGCGGCGTGATCCTCGAACGCCATGTCCTCCTGGCCGAGCATGCGCGCCCCCTCCGACACGAGGACGACCGAATACTTGCTGGGATGCCGGCGCCGGTCCGCCGAGAGCAGCTCGGCGAGGCGGTCGATATGAAACGGATACTCGGGAATGACGCACCGGTCCGCGGCCCCGGCCATGGTTGGGAGGAGCGCCGTGAACCCCGAGTAACGCCCGAAGACCTCGAGAACGAGGTAACGCTCGTGCGACCCGGCGGACGTTCGCAAGCGGTGCGTCAGCTCGATCGTCCGGGTCACGCAAGTGCTGAACCCGATGGAGTAGTCCGTGCCGGGGACGTCGTTGTCCATGGTCTTGGGTATCGCCACCACGTTCACGCCTTCTTGGTGCAGGCGTTGCGCGTAGCTCAGCGTGTCATCTCCACCGATGGGGATGAGGGAGTCGATCTCCAAGCGCTCGATGTTCCCGAGCACGTCGGGGGTGACGTCGACGATCGTGCCGTGGTACTTGTTTGCCAGATGTGGCGGAACGGCGACGCCGGGGAGCTTTTGCGGGTTCGTGCGGGACGTGTGGAGGAACGTGCCCCCGGTGCGGCCGGCGCGGTTCACCCGGTCCTCGGTCAACTCGGTCACGCATTCGGCGGCGGCGTCGCCGGATTCGGGAACCAGGTCGACCAGCCCCGCCCACCCGCGGCGAATGCCCAAGACGCGATACCCGTCACGCAGTGCACGGATCGTGATGGCGCGGATGGCGGGGTTCAGTCCCGGCACGTCGCCGCCACCGGTGAGGATCGCCACGGTTCGTTTGCGCATCCGGCGCCCTTTCGAAAGCCCCTTTCGCGGGAGCGCCGGGGTGCGCGACGGCGCCCCGACCTCCCCACCGTTCACCTCCGCCTCGGAAAAAAAGCTATTGCGGCAAGACGGTCTTGCCAATGCGTAACGCTCGCCATGCAAGCCGGGTGTTGCCGGACCGGCACGTGACGAAGAGCGCCCTCGTGCCCAACCGACCGGTGGACGAATGGTGGCAGAGCGCCGTCTTGTATCAGATCTATCCACGAAGCTTCCGCGACACGACGGCCAACGGCGTCGGCGATCTCGGGGGGGTCGTCGAGAAGCTGGATTATCTGGCGGGCACCCTCGGCGTCGACGCGATCTGGCTGAGTCCGTTCTACCCGTCGCCGATGGCGGACTTCGGATACGACGTATCTGACTATTGCGACGTGGATCCGCTGTTCGGCGACCTGGAGACCTTCGATCGACTCGTGGCGCGCGCCCACGGCGCCGGCCTCAAGGTGATCATCGACTTCGTCCCGAATCACACATCCGATCGCCATGCATGGTTCGTCGCGTCACGCAGCTCGCGCGACGACCCCCGCCGTCACTGGTACGTATGGCGGGATCCCGCGCCGGACGGCTCGCCACCGAACAACTGGCTCAGCGTGTTCGGCGGCTCGGCGTGGGAGCTCGACCACCGAACCGGTCAGTACTACCTGCATTCCTTCCTGAAACAGCAGCCCGATCTGAACTGGCGCCACGAGGCGGTGCGATCGGCGATGCTCGACAACATGCGCTTCTGGCTCGATCGGGGCGTGGACGGATTCCGCCTCGATGCCGTGCTGTTCATGATGAAAGATCCCGCGGAGCGGGACAATCCACCGAACAGCGCCAAGGCGCGCCAGGCGCACAAGCTGTTGGGCGCGTACGACGCCCAGCTGCACGTGCACGACCAGGGGCACCCGGACCTGCACCGGGTGTTTCGCGACGTCCGGGCGCTCTTGCAACAGTACGAGCCGCCGCGCATGGCGCTCGCCGAGATGCACGTGTACGACTGGAAACGGCTGGGTTCGTATTACGGCGAGCAGCTCGACGAGTTGAGCATGCCCACCAACTTCGGGCTGCTCAACACACCGTGGACGTCTGCCGGTGTTCGCGCCGTCGTGGACGGTTTCGAGGCGGCGATCCCGCCAGGCGCGTGGCCCAACTACGTGCTGGGCACCCACGACGACCAGCGCCTGGCCACCAGGCTCGGCGACCACGGGAGCCGCCAGGCGGCGGTGCTCCTGCTCACCTTGCGCGGATCTCCCACCCTGTACTACGGCGACGAGCTCGGCATGCGGGAGGCCGAAATCCCCGCCGACAGGCGCCAGGATCCGTGGAGCACGGCCGAGCCCGGTCTGAGTCGCGACGGCTGCCGGACGCCGATGCCGTGGTCGGCGGAGCGGGGGGCCGGCTTCACATCGGCCCGGGAACCCTGGCTGCCGATCGGAAGCGACCACACCACCCGGAACGTGCAATCCCAGCTCGCGGATCCGGATTCCCTTCTCAACCTGTATCGCCGGTTGCTGGCCATGCGACGGCTGTCGGCCGCTCTCCGGAAGGGGGCATACCGACCCGTGGATCCGGCGCCGGCCGACGCCTTCGTGTTTCAGCGGGCCAATGGAGCCGAGCGCGTGCTGGTCGCGATCAACTTCTCGGAGGGCCCCCTCGCCGTGGACCTCGCGGGCTTCGCCGGGCAGATCGTGGTGTCGACACATCGCGCGAGAGAGGGCGGTGAGGTCGCCGGCGGGCTCCGTCTCGTAGCTCACGAGGCCGTCGTCGTGGTGTGATGGGTTTTAGGGGTAAGGGGTTAAGGGTTGGTGGCCCGATCTGGGCCGGTGATGGGGGGGCGACGCTCCATGAAGCATCAGCTGCTCGGCCGCTCAGCAACTAACCCCTCACCCCTAACCCAACCCCAACCGTGCCAACTCATCCGCCGAGATCATCGGCATGGCGCCCTGCTTCGCCGCCACGAGGGCCGCGTACCGGTTGGCGGCGCGGAGGGCGTCGCGTGGTGCCACGCCCCGCACGAGGCGATGCGTCATCGCGGCGGTGAACGCGTCGCCGGCACCAACCATGTCGCCTGTGGACGTGTCGGTCTCTATACCCGGCGCCGTCACCGTTCCCTCCGGCGTGCTCACGGAGGCGCCGGCCTTCCCACGGGTCACGCACACCACCCGCACCCCGACGTCTTCGAGCAGCCACGGGACGAGCGCGGGCCGATCGAGCAACACTGAGAGCTCGGCGGCCTCGGATGCATTCATCTTGACGACGTCGCTCGCGAGCAGGGTGGTCCGGATGACCTCCCGGTCGACGAACGGCGGCCGGAGGTTGACGTCGAAGACGACGAGTGCCCGGCTGCGCGCCGCGGTGAGAAGCTCGTGGACGGCGGCGCGGCTCGGTCCGCGTCGCTGGGCCAGCGACCCGACGCACACCGCATCCGCCCGCCGCACGAGCTCCCGGGCATCGTCGTCCGCCGTGAGGCGGTCCCACGCGACGTCGTCAGCGATCGCGTACCGGGCCTCGGTACCGGCGATCGTCACCGACACGGTCCCCGTGGGCCGGTCGCCGTCGCGTTGCACGTAGTCGGTCACGATGCCTCGTGCGTGAAGAAACGCGATCAGCTCCGCCCCGGCCGCGTCGGCGCCCACGCGCGTGACGATCACGCCGCGATCCCCGAGGCGTGTGACGTGGAAGGCGACGTTGCAGGGCGCGCCACCCGGCCTCCGGCCGTCCGGATACACGTCCCACAGCGCCTCACCGATCGCGACGATCGTCTTCACCGTGAGTCTACCCCCTCGTCGGATCGGGAGGCGCGGCAGCGGGGGCAGCCCCGCTCCCCACCCCTCCGCTCCAGCGGCAGAGCGGCAGGGAGGTGCGGTGAGCACTCTGCCGCTGCTGCCGCCCTGCCGCTGGGGTGGGCTTGGGCCGGGGTGGGGCTGCCGTCGCTCCTCCTGCTTCTCCCGCCCTTCGGCCTACCACCACGCGATCACGAACAGCGCGATCAGCACGAGCATGGCGACGGACTGGTATCGGTAGTTCTTGTACCAGGGGAGGAGTTTGAGGGTCGGCGTTTCCTGCGTCCAGACGGCCGGCGACCACGTCAGTTCGCGCACCACCTGTTCCTGGGGCTTCTCGGTCGCCAGGCTGACGACCGCCAGGGCGGCGAGCGCGATCACGAGCAGGATCGGCGCGAGGTAGAGGAAGTGGATGACCGGCGCACCCGCCGCCGCCATCTGCGCCTGCTCCGGTGTCAACGCCTGCGTCTGGACGATGATCGACTCCGAGAGCGCGAGGCCGAAGATCACCGCGGCCGCTCCGTGCCCGGCCACGAGCGCCGCCAGGGCTCCGGGGCCGTTCGCGCGCTTCCAGAAGATGCCCGCGAAGAAGCACGCTACGATCGGCGGCGCCAGGTACGCGAGCATCTGCTGCAGGTAGGTCCAGATGTTCGGAAACTTCGTGATCTGGGGCGCCCAGAGAATCGCCAATCCCATGAAGGCGAAGGTCACGATGCGACCGGCGATGACCAGCCCGTGGTTCGGCACGTCGGGCTTGATCTTCTTGATGAAGTCCATGGTCACGAGCGTCGAGGCGGAGTTGAGCGTCGAGTCGACGCTCGACATGATCCCCGCCACCAACGCCGTGATGACGATCCCGCGGACGCCAACCGGCAACAGGTCGAACAGGAGGGTGGGAAAGATGAGATCCGAGTTCTGCGCCAGGACCGGGTAGTCGGCCGCGGGATACAGCAGTCGCCCGAAGATGCCCGGCAACACCATGAGGAAGATGAGGGGGAGTTTGAGCAGGCCCGCGAAGAGGGCCCCCCAGCGCCCATGGTGCAGGTCCTTCGCGGCGAGGACGCGCTGCACCATGAACTGATTGGTGCCCCAGAAGTAGAATCCCAGCAGGAACACGCCGGTGACGAGTCCGGGCCACGGCAACACGGGATCGGATGCCGGCCGGACGATCGAGAGGTCGTCCGCCGGGACCGCCGCCACGACGGCCGACCACGAACCGCCGATCGCGCGGAAGGACAGCACGGCGACGAGGAGGGCGCCGATCAGCAGCAGCACGGCCTGCACCGCATCCGTGTAGACCACCGCCTTCAGGCCACCGGCGATCGTGTAGGCTCCCGCCAGCATGCCCAGCACGAGCACGGACTGCCACAGCGGAATCCCGGGAAAGATGATCCGCACGACCAGGGCGCCCGCGTACAGTGCGGCGGCGGTGTCGATCACGATGTTCAGCAGCACGAGCAGCGCCGCGACGTAGTAGCGGGATCGCTCGTCGAACCGCCGCTCCAGAAACTCCGGCAGGGTGTAGACGCGGGTCTTCAGGTAGAACGGGAGGAAGAAGACGAGGAACACGATCAGCACGAGCGCCGCCATCCACTCGTAGTTGTACACGGAGATGCCCGAGCCGAAGGCGGAGGAGGACAAGCCCACGAGCGTGGTGGACGACACGTTGGACGCGAAGAGGGAAAACCCAATGAGCCACCACGTCAGCGAACGGCCCGCGAGGAAGTAGTCGTCGGTGGTCTCCGTGCGCTTCGCGAAGTGGAAGCCGAGCCCCACGATAAACACGACGTAGACCAGCACCATCACGAGATCGGGAGCCGCCAGCTGGAATTGGGGCATGGACTGACCTCTGGGAACGGTTCGCCGCCGGGAACAGCGCCTGCGAAGGTGGCGGGCGAACGCACACAAGACAAGCACGCGGGTATGCAGGACAGGGGCGTGGGCCGGCACGGACGGACCGCTCCGGCGCCGCACTTGCGGTGGGGCCAGCAAGCGTCGCAACTTGGGGAGCCCCTTCACCATCACCTCGTCGGAGACGTGCCCCATGGACCTTTCCCGTCGAGAAGCGCTCAACCGGCTGACCCTCCTGGTGGGAGGAGCGCTCTCTGCGCCGGTAATGAGCGCGATCCTTTCCGGCTACCGGGCCGCACCGCCGGCCCCCGGTTGGGTTCCGCGGACGCTCACCGCGCGCCAGGCCGAGCTGCTCGATCTGCTCGTCGACGTCATCATCCCGCCGACGGACACGCCCGGGGCCAAGGACGCGGGCGTCCCAGCCTTCATCGACAAGCTCCTCGCCGACTGGGTGGATCCGGAGGACCGGGAGTCGTTCCGAACCGGCCTCGCGGGGGTCGACGACGCGTGCCGGCAGGCCCACGGCGTCTCCTTCCGGGACGCTACGCCGGCCCAGCGGCACGCGTTCGTCACACAGCTCGACGAAGAAGCGATCCAGGCGCGCGGCGGCGGTCCCCCGCCGTTCTTTGCCACCCTGAAGGAATGGACCCTGGTGGGTTACTACACGTCGGAGGTCGGCGCCACGCAGGAGCTCCAGTGGCTCGCCGCCCCCGGCCGCTACGACGGCGACGTACCCCTGAGCGAGGTGGGACGGGCATGGGCATAAACGTCAACATCCCTCGGCCGGGACGGAAACAGACCTACGACGCGATCGTCGTGGGATCCGGGATCTCGGGTGGCTGGGCCGCGAAGGAGCTGACCGAGAAGGGCATGAACGTGCTGCTGCTGGAGCGCGGCCGGCCGGTGGAGCACGGGCCGGGCTACATCACCGAGCACCAGCCCCCCTGGGAGGCGGAGTTCCGCGGGCGCGAAGACCGCCACAAGATCCGTGAGAACCAGTACCTCCAGTCGCAGGCCGGCCCGCTGAACGAGTACAACGCGCATTTCTTCGTGAACGATCGGGAAAACCCGTACACGTTCGACGAAGACAAGCCGTTCCTCTGGATCCGCGGCTACCACCTGGGCGGCCGTTCCATCATGTGGGGACGGCAGTCATACCGCTGGAGCGACCTCGACTTCGAGGCGAACGCGCGCGAGGGGATCGCGATTGACTGGCCCATCCGCTCCGCCGACCTCGCGCCGTGGTACGACCACGTGGAACGGTTCGCCGGCATCAGCGGTCGTGCGGAGAACATGCCCCAGCTGCCCGACAGCCAGTTCCTGCCTCCAATGCCGTTCAGCGCGGGGGAGGCGAAGGTGAAGGCGGGGATCGAGGCGGCGTTCCCAGACCGCCGCATGACCATCGGGCGCGCCGCCGTGCTCACCCAACCCCACAACGGGCGCGCCGCGTGCCACTACTGCGGGCCCTGCGAGCGCGGCTGCTCCGTGGGCGCCTACTTCTGTAGCCTCAGCACCACGCTCCCCGCGGCGATGAACACGGGGCGCCTCACGCTGCGGACGCACAGCATCGTGCACGCGTTGATGTACGACGAGGGGCGCAACCGCGTGACCGGCGTGCGCGTCATCGACGCGGAGACGCACGACCACCTGGAGTTTCACGGGCGCATCGTGTTCCTGTGCGCTTCCGCGCTGGCCTCCACCCAGATCCTGATGATGACCACGTCGCCGCGCTACCCGAACGGGTTGGGAAACTCGAGCGGCGCACTGGGCCACTACGTGATGGACCACCACTTCAAGGTGGGCGCGTCGGGGGCCGTTCCCGGCCTGGAGGACCGTTACACCTACGGCAACCGGCCGAACGGCATCTACGTCATGCGCTTCCGCAACCTCGACGAGCGCACGCGCCACCCGGACTTCGTGCGCGGCTACGGCTACCAGGGGGCCGCGTGGCGCGATGGCTGGGGTCGCGGGATCTGGCAGCGTGGTGTAGGGATGGAACTCAAGAACCGGCTCCGGACGCCCGGGCCGTGGCGCATGGGTCTGTGGGGGTTCGGGGAGATGCTCCCCAACTACGACAACTACATCACGCTGGACCGCCACGTCACAGACGCTTGGGGCATTCCGGCCCTCCGCATCCACTGCACCATCGGCGACAACGAGCGGGCGATGCGGCGCGACATGGCGACCGCGGGCGCCGAGATGCTCGAAGCGGCCGGCTGCACGGACGTGTCCGGCAACGAGGACGTGTACCGGCCCGGCGAAGGCATCCACGAGATGGGAACGGCCCGGATGGGACGCGACCCGGAAACCTCCGTGCTCAACTCGTGGAATCAGCTACATGACGTGCCCAACGTGTTCGTCACGGATGGCGCGTGTATGACGTCGGCTGCCTGCCAAAACCCGTCGCTCACGTACATGGCCCTGACGGCCCGCGCGTGCGATTACGCCGTCGAGGCGACGAAGCGAGGGGAGCTGTAGGTCGCGGGCGCAAGGCAGGGGTGACGTGAAAGTCGCTGGGGTGGTGGGGGTGTTGTGGAACGGCTGGGCTGCCGCTCCCGTCACCCGCCCGCATACGCCACCCGAAAGATCCTCCCCTGGAAGATGTCGCTCAGAAACACGCTGCCGTCGGGACCTTCGGCGATATCCAGGGGGTTCCCCATACCGGCGAAGTCGTACACCGCGAGATCCTCGAACACCGGCGGCGTCGAGGCGATATCCACGAGTTGCACCCGCTTGGCCCGGTCGCTCGGCCCCGCCGCGAATGTATCGCCGAAGAGCACGATGAGCAGTCTCCCGCGGAACGCCGCGGGGAACTGCGTGCCCGCGTAGAACAGCATGCCGCCCGGCGCGACGATCAGGGGCCACACGTGCAGCGGTGACACGAAATCGGGAGTCGACGTCGCACCGAGGTGCACCGGCCACCCGTAGTTGCCCGCCGCGATGATCCGGTTCAGTTCGTCGTCCCGCTCCGGGCCGTTGTCCGCCGAGAACAGCTCGCCCGCCTCGTCAAACACCAGATCGAAAGCGTTACGGAAGCCGTACGCGTAGGTGTAGGAGCCGGGAAACGGGTTGTCGGGCGGGATGCTGCCGTCCGGCGTCATCCTCAGAATCTTGCCCGCGAAAGTATCGGTGTCCTGCACGTCGTCCGTCACGAACGCGTCACCGACGGAGACGTAGAGCATTCCGTCGGGCCCGAACGCAAGGCTCTCCACCTGATGGCCGGCCGCGCTCGGCAGGCTGTCGAGCAACACGGTGAAGTCCTCGCCCCGGTTGCCCACGTCCGTGAAGCGCGCGACCGTACCGAAGGTACTCGAATCCATGCGCGTCGCGTATGTGACGTACACGTACCGATTCACGACGTAATCCGGGTCGAACGCAATGCCCAGCAGTCCGTTTTCCCCCGCAACGGGGAAGCCGCCGGCGGTGTTGGTCTCTACCTGCGCAAACGGCTGGTCCAACAGCTCGCCGTCCTGAATGATCCGCACCTCGCCGGATTGCAGCTCGTTGACGAACAGCCGGTCCGATCCGTCCGGAGGAAAGTCGATCGACGTTGGGAGGTCGAGCCCACTGGCGTAGACCTCCACGGTGAACCCGTCCGGCACCGTGATGGGCGGCGGTGGGGAGGGGATGATCGGAATCTCCGTGGCGTCGTCGCACGCGGCTGCGCACGCGAGTATCGTCATCGCGCGCAGCACCCTGGCGGTGCTCACGACTCCGTCTCGATGGGGGCTTCGCCCGTCACCACCTGGTACGCTTCCATCGCGTAGTACTCCGGCAGGCCGAGTCGATCGGCCCTCGCGGCCGTCTCCAGGTTGCGCGCCTCGGCGCGCTGCCAGAACTCCCGCTCGTCGTAGCTTCCCGGAAACGGCGCCGTGTCCTTCTGCGACTGGTGCTTGAAGATGGCGAGCCGCTTCAGGCGGATCTCGTCCTGCGAGAGCGGCACGAGCCGATCCGCCTCGGTGATGGACCACTCCTGCCACGCGCCGCGATAGAGCCACAGCTCCGGCCGGGGGATCCGGGCCTCGGCGAGCGCCTGTTGGATGGCCGCCAAACACAGGCGGTGCGTCCCGTGGGGATCGGACAGGTCCCCGGCGGCGAACACCAGTTCGGGCTGGGTCTCCTCGAGGAGCGACCGGACGATCGCGAGGTCCTCGGGTCCGATCGGCCGTTTCCGCACCTCGCCCGTCCGATAGAACGGCAAGTTGAGAAAGCGCGCCACCGTCCGCGTGAGGCCGACGGACTCGAGCGCCGCCGCCGCTTCCGATTCACGGATGAACCGCTTGAGCCGCTGGACCGCCTCGGGATCGACATCCCCGGGTTGCCTTCCCGCCGAGGCCGCCTGCATGTCGCGCTCGACGTCCCGGACCGCGGCCGGATCGACGGCGAGGATGTCCGCCGCCCGGACGACGAAATCCAGATACCGACGCACCTCATGATCGAACACGGCAATGTTGCCGCTCGTCATGTACGCCACGGTGATCGCGTTGTCGTTCTGGTGGAGCTTGCGCAGGATGCCGCCCATCGAGATCACGTCGTCGTCCGGATGGGGCGAGAACACCAGCACCCGCCGTCCGGCGGGGAGCCGCCTGCGCCCGTGGATCTTCGCGGTGATGCGGTTGAACACGTCGCCGTTGATCGGCCCCGGACTGCCGTACGTCGCCAGCAGCGAGCTCAAATGATGATTGGTGTAGTCTGCGGCCGTGAGCTTGAGAATCGGTTTGCCGGTCTGCTCGGCCAGCCACACGACCGCCCGCTCGGTCATCTTCGCACTCCACTCCAGCGTCTGCAGCACCCAGGGCGTCCGGATCCGCGTGAGGTCCGAGGCCGCGGCCCCGTCGAGGTAGACCGTCGCCTTGGGGTGACGCTGCAGGAACGTCGCTGTCACCTCGGTGCTCACCTCGCCCTCGACGGCTCGCTGCACGATCGGCGCCTTGTGCTCGCCGGTGGCGATCAACACGATCTCGCGGACCTCGAGGATCGTGGCGATGCCCATCGTGATCGCCTCCCGCGGCACGTTGTCCTCGCCGAAGAAATCGTCGGCCGCGTCCCGCCGGGTCACCGTGTCGAGCGTGACGAGCCGGGTGCGCGAGTTCGGCGGCGACCCCGGCTCGTTGAAACCGATGTGCCCACTCCGCCCGACACCCAGGATCTGGAAGTCGATCCCCCCCTCCTCCACGATCCGGCGCTCGTAGTCCTCGCAGTGCGCGCCGACCTCGGCACGAGCCACCGAGCCGTCCGGAATGTGGACCTGTTCCGGCGGGACGTTGACGTGGGCGAAGAAGTTCTCCCACATGAACCGCCGGTAGCTGTGGAGGCTGTCGGGATCCATCGGGTAGTACTCGTCCAGGTTGAACGTGACGACCCGGGAGAAATCCACTTCTCCCGCGCGATGACGACGGATCAGCTCGCGGTACACGCCGATCGGGGTACTTCCGGTCGCCAGGCCGAGAACACATTTGCCGCGCCGCGCGGTCTCCGTGGCGATCACCTCCACGATGCGCTCGGCGATGAGCCAGGCCAGGTCGTCGTGACTCGGCACCACGACCGTGCGGATCCGCTCACGATCGAGCGGGCCGCGGACGATGCGTCCGTGGACTTCGTTCATACCGGCGGCAGGAGCGGTGTCTTTCACGGCGGCGGCAACCGGTCCATCAGGAAGCGTACGGCCAGGTCGGTCAGATTCCACAGTTGGATGTCGGAGCTCGTGCCATAGCGGACCGGGCGGAGGGTGCCGTCCTCGATGCGGTAGCTCCACAGCTCGTTGTGCCGCAGTCCGGAGGCGTCCACCGCCCGGCGGGTGGTCTCGAGCACCTGGCGCAGCGCGTTCACGTACGACCGCACCCCCTCGCTCTCGTTCCGCAACCGGCCGGACGCGTCGTGGGCCGCCTCGATCTGCTTGGCGAGGCCGAGCAACAGCAGGTTCACTTCGCGGCCCCAGACCACGTGCGGTGAATGGTAGCGGTCGTCGCGAAAGCGCGCCTGCACCGCGGTGTCCGCGAAGGCATCGTTTACGACGAGCGGCCCCAACCCCTCCACGAACAGACCGACCGGGTACGGCCGGACGAACACGTCCAGCATCCGCACCACCGAGGCCGGATCGGCCGTCCCCCGCAGGACGCCCTCGGTGTAGTCCTCCAGAAAAAGATCGGTCGCGGGGTCGGAATTGGGAACTGCAATGGGCCGGCCGAGACTGTCGAGGGAAAGCGCCAGGAACGATAGCGGCCGGGCCGCGAGACTATCCATGGGGAGACTCCGCCAGTAGTCGCGTTCGGGCGCCGGCCATGATGCGAGCGATACATCGACGCGCCGTCGCATCTCGCCCGGCTCGAGACGCACCTCGAAATGCCGGCGGGATCCCCGCCACGTCGCGATCGCCGCGCGCAGCGCCGCCGGGTCACGGACATAAGTGTCCAACGCCGAGGCGTCTCCCGTGGCGCGCGACAGGGCGTCCTCCACGGACAGCCCCACCGCCTCCAGCGTCCGCAGGGTTCCAGCCAACGACTGCAGGGCCTGGGGCACCCATACCACGTTCACGTCCATGGCGAATCGCCCGTTGGCGTACCCCACCCGGCTGTCGCGCCAGCTGCCCGGCAGCCACCCATCGGCGTCGCGGAAGCGGAAGCCCACGAGATTGGTGGCAGTCGGTTGCTCGGCGTAGGGACGCGCGAGCTCGGCGACGAGCACGAGGTTGTGCACGAGCGCCTCCAACCGCGACGATCCGTCGGGCCGCCGCTCGGCCAGAAAACGTCGCTTTCGCTCCGCCGGAACGTCCGCCCGCGCCAGGTACCGCCCCACCAGCACCGGCAGCTGGAAGTCGTCGTCGATCATGCGATAGTTCTCGCGAACCGCTTGCGGATGCCGGAGCAGGTCGCGCGCGTGGGCGAGGTGCCCGGTGGCGGCGGCCGTGTCACGCCCCCGGGCATCCTCCCACGCCCGCAGCCGTACCAGGTACTCCGCGGCGTTCTCGCGGATCGCCTGGCCGCCCAACGCCTCTTCGTGGCTCACGTCGCCCGAAGCTGCCACCTTGCGGAGCACACTCGCGATCACGTACTCCTGGACGTCCACGGACACGATCGGCTCGAGCATGAGCGCGGCCATCATCATGTCCCTCCCGAAATACGTGGCGTAATTCGGCAGGGACGCCAGCAGCTTCTCCTCGTAACTCAAGAGCTCGAGACCGCGGACCGCGCGTTCGAGGCGGCGAAACGCCGTGACCTCCGGGGCCCGGGCGTAGTCCACGGGTGCGAGCGTGCGGCGCAGGCTGTCGACCTGGCTTCGCTGGCGCGCGTAGAACGCGTCGAACGCGTCGTTGAAGATGGCGCCGCGATCGAGCGGCGTCAGCACCGGGGCATCGGTGGTGGCGGTCACATCAAATGCGAGTCCCCCGCCCGTGCGGGCGCGCAGCGAGATCACGCCGTCCGCGACGCGCGCGCCGGACGTCCGCCCGTCGCCGCGCAGCTCGAGCGTCATGTGGTTCAGACCGTCCAGGCTCGTCTGTTCGACCACGACGATCCAGTCCGCGCCGTCCTGCGACAACGTCATGCGCGGTGTCAGCCGGGAGCGGAGCTCATCCGGATCGCCGGCGTTCAGCAGGGCGAGATGCCGCTCGCGCTCGCCGGCAGGAAGACGGGGCAGACGCTGGACGAGGTCCGCGAGCTCGGGGAGGACGAAGCTGCTGTCCGCGTAAGGCCTCAGGTGCCAGTTCGCATACTGGAAATCCCGCTCCTGGCGCATGGTGCCCAACAGGAACCAACCGATCTCGAGCCCAGGCAGCGCCGACGCGAGTCGGTGGCGCACGGCCCGGCGGCCCCGGTCCGACCGTGCCGCCGCGCCCGGACCACCCCAGGCGATCGCCGCCGGCCGGCCCAAGGTGTCGCGCACCGTGAACGCGGCGCTCGCGTTGCTCGCGTCCGCCCAGACGTGGACGACGCGCCCGCTCCTGGCGTCGAGTGACACCTGAAACGCGTTTCGCCGGGAGTCTCGGAAGAACCGTGTCGTGTACCCCTCGTAGGCCGCCGGATCGTCGACTCCGGCCTCCGGAAACTCCAGGACGGGCGTCTGGAGTCCTTGAGCGAGGACCTGTACCAGACAGAGATGGGCAAGGCCGTACAATCGAAGACCCGGCCGGCGCCGGCGAGCCGCCGCAGGGCACGAACGCTCGCCGCCACTCGGCCGTGCGGAGCGGTGCCGCGTGATCTTGTGGTCCACGCCACCTCCTGCAGCGTACTGGGTCGTTCGGGCGCCGCTGGAGCGATGCGAGCGAAGAGGGGCCGGAGGGCTACACGACGAGCAATATGTGCCGCAGAATCCTCCGCGCGTCAAGGCAGTCGGGACGGCCGTCTGGCCGTCCACGCCGCCGCGAGAATGAGCAGCACGTTCGCCGCCACGATCGGCGGGGCGCGCATGAGCACCCCGTAGGTGATCCATAAGGCGGCACCGACCATCTGCGCCCGCCGCAGCGCCTCCGGGCGTTCAAAGAAATACGAGCCCACGAACACGGCCGTCGCCGTCCAGCCGGCGAGATCGATCCACACGTTCAGCCTCCACGGCCGGCGCCGAGCTGGCCGGCAATCGACGAATCGTCCCGAATGGTCACCCTATCCGTGCGCGCCTTCTCCCACTCGTGCAACGTCAACCGGTACGACTCGAACACGGCGCGAATCTCCCCCGGCCGGCTGCCGACGATCTGATCGAGCACCGGCACGACGACGCTGAAGGTACTGTCGCTCAGCACCGTGCTCCGCGCGATGCGAGCGAGCTGCTTGTTCTTCGAGACAGCGATGGTGAACCCATCCCGGTTGTTCACGTGCAGCATCACATGCACGTCGGAGCTGCCGTCACCGACGTAGATGGTCCGATCCGGCGCCACCCCGAGCGTGCGTTCCAGCTCCTCGATCACGGCAACCTTCCCGTAGCCCGCCGGCACCCGGACGATCGAGCGCACCTCCCCGGACTGGGGGTCGTAGTCGAACTCGGTCCCGACGATGTGTTGGGGCGACAGGATGCCCGCGAGCGCTGACTGAATGACTTCGCGGGGCGCCGCCGAGATCACGAAGAAGGAAAAGCGGTAGCCCTCCACGCCCCGCTCGAGGAACTCGAGCAGCTTCGGGATGTCGTGCTTCAGGCGCACGCGCCGCCCCGCTTCTTCGAGGTGTTCCCGGCGCACGCCGCGGAACGCCGGATCGTGGCGGATCAGGTACGCCAGCTCGCCCCCCTGGTTGACCAGGTTGCTGCGGGCGAGGCCGTCCACCTTTTCCTGGAAATCCGTGGCCCCGATCAGCTCGCTCAGGACGTGGCCGGAGTCGTTGTAGCTGAGCGTCTGGTCGAAATCCGACGCGAGCAGATAGTGCTTCGGCAGCATGGTCATCGTGGACATGGCGTCCTCCGCCTGCCGACTAGATGTTATGTCAACACTCACACAGCTTCCGCAGTCCTCACGATACATTCCGACGGGCGCAATAGTCAAGACAACCTATCACGGTCATTGCTATGTGACGGAAAAGCTGATATATCATTACGCGATGGATACACGGCGCGCCCCGAAGTACCAGCAGGTCTACCAGGCCGTCCGGCGGGACATCGAGGCCGGTCGCTGGCAGGCCGGCGACCGCCTGCCGAGTGAGGCGGAGCTGGTCCGCGCCTTCGGCGCGTCGCGCATCACCGTGGGGCGGGCCGTGCGCGACCTCCAGCGGGACGGCCTGGTGGAGCGGCGGGCGGGGTCCGGCACCTTCGTCAAAGCCACCCGCCTCGAGGGCTCCCTCTCGTTCGGACTGCTTATCCCCGACCTCGGCGAGACCGAGGTATTCGAGCCGATCTGCCAGGGCATGATGGCCTCTCCGGCGGCGCGCCGGCACGCGCTCCTCTGGGGCGGCGTGAACGGCGCCGCCGGATCCAAGGAGGAGCTCGCGTGGGCCCTGTGCCGCCAGTACATCGACCGCCGCGTGGCGGGCGTGTTCTTCGCTCCGCTCGAGCTCACGCCCGGCAAGGACGAGATCAACCGGCGCATCGCGAAGGCGTTCGACGACGCCGGCATCGCCGTCGTCTTGCTGGACCGGACCGTGCTCCCCTATCCCGAGCGCGGCCATCACGATCTGGTCGGGATCGACAATCGGCGCGCCGGGTACCTGGTCACCGAGCATTTCCTGCGGCTCGGCGCGCGCCGCATCGCCTTCGTGGCGGTACGCGACGCCGCCGCGACGGTCGACGCGCGCGAGGCCGGCTATCGCGAGGCGCTGTACGCGGCGGGAGCCGAGGTCGACCGCGCGCTCCAGCGCCGGCTCGACCCGACACGCGCCGCGGACGTGCGCGCCCTGATGAAAGCACAGCCGCCCGAGGCCATCGTGTGCGCGAACGACCGGACGGCCGCTCACCTCATGCACACGCTGCTCGAGCTGGGCTACGCCGTGCCGGGCGACGTGCGGCTGGCCGGTATCGACGACCTGGACTACGCGAGCCTGCTCCCGGTCCCGCTCACGACGTTGCGCCAGCCGACGCACGCGATCGGCGCCGCCGCGCTCTCCGCCATGCTCGACCGGATCGCGCTGCGCGATCTGCCGACCCGCGACATCCTGCTGCACGGTCAGCTCGTCGTGCGCCGGTCGTGCGGCGCGTCCGTCGGCGACGAGCGGTCGCCCGGCCGGTGACCGGGGCGCCCGGCGCCTCGTAGTGCTTGCCCCCGCGCGGCGAGCCGGGCTATGCTCTTCGCCATGAGCCGGCCTGCCGTCGTCGCGCTGTGCGTCGCGCTGTGCGCCGCGCTGAGCGGCGCGTCCCCGGTCGCCGCGCAGAACCCAGGCGCCGCGGCGGACGATTGGCGCCGCGGCGCCGTGTGCTACGAGATCTTCGTCCGCTCGTTCTCCGACAGCGACGGCGACGGCATCGGCGACCTGAACGGCCTGATCCAGAAGCTCGACTACGTGAACGACGGCGATGCGGACTCGCAGCGGGACCTGGGCGCCCGCTGCATCTGGCTCATGCCGGTCGCCGCCTCGCCGAGCTATCACGGCTACGACGTCACGGACTACTACCGCGTCCAGCACGAGTACGGCACGAACGACGATCTGCGCCGTCTCGTCGCCGAGGCGCACCGCCGCGGCATCCGCGTGCTGGTGGACCTGGTGTTGAACCACGCGTCCAGCGAGCACCCGTACTTCAAGCACGCGTTGCTGCACGCCGACTCGCCCTACCGCGACTGGTTCCTGTGGCTGCCCACCCATCCTGGGGTCAAGAACCCCTGGGGCGGCGACAACTGGCACCGCTCGCCCGTGCGCGACGAGTACTACTATGGATTCTTCTGGAGCGGGATGCCGGACCTGAACTACGAGACCGCCGCGGTCCGCGAGGAAGCGAAGCGGATCGCGGCGTTCTGGCTGGACGAGCTGGGGGTGGACGGCTTCCGGCTCGACGCCATCAAGCATCTGGTGGAGCGGGAGCAGGGGAGGATCGTCGAGCACGTCCCCGCCACGCACGAGTTCCTGCGACAGTTCACCGCGTACCTCGACAGCGTGGCGCCCCACGCATTCACGATCGGCGAAGTCTGGGACAGCATCGGCGCCATGATGCTGTACTACCCCGATCAGCTGGACGCCTACTTCGCCTTCGAGGCATCCGACGCCATTCTCCAGGCCGTCAGGACCGGTTCCGGCGCCGGGCTGCTCGATCCGTTCCTGCGGCTCCAGCGCGAGGTGCCGGCCGAGCGCTGGTCGCCGTTCTTGAGAAACCACGACCAGACCCGCACGCTCACGGCGCTGGGCGGTGACCTGGCCGGAGCACGGTTGGCGGCCACGCTGCTCCTCACGCTGCCCGGCCTGCCGTTCGTGTACTACGGCGAGGAGATCGGGATGACGGGCGACAAGCCGGATCCGCGCTTGCGCACGCCCATGCACTGGCGCAGAGCGCCGGCGGCGGGATTCACGCTCGGGACGCCGTGGGAGCCGCTCCAGCCGGACTCGTTCGACGCGAACGTGGAGGTGCAGGACGCCGACCCCGGCTCCCTGCTCAATCTGTATCGCCGGCTCATCCACCTGCGCTCTGAGCGCCCGGCCTTGGGCGCGGGGGAATTGGTGCCCCTCGCCACGAGCCACGACGCGGTCACTGCCTACTTGCGGCGGACCGGCGACGACGCGGTGCTGATCCTGGCCAACCTCGGCGGCGCGCCCGCGTCCGCGGTGACGATATCGGCCGAGGGCGGCGTGCTGCCGGAGGGCCGTTACCGCGTGCGGAGCCTGCTGGGTGGCGCGGACGGGGCGATGCTCACGGTGGGCTCGGGAGGACGGATCGAGGGGTACGGTCCAGGATCCTTGGCGCTCGAGGCGCGGCGGGGGTATGTCTTTCAGCTGAGCAGGGAGGAACCGTGATGCTGCGATCGTCGCGGGGGCTGGAGAATTGGCGCCCGCAGCTCAGTTGCAGGGCCTATGAGAGCGATTGTCAAGGGCGGACTTCTTCCACGCTGATTGCTGAGCGTTTTCGCCCTGGACAATCAGCCCTGACTGCTTGTGGAGATGAGACCGCCCGGTCTGGACGACGGCAAGCGAGCTGTTCGCGCGCACCGCGAACCACGGTTCTATCTGAGACTCGGCCGCCAGGCCGGCCTGACGCTTGTTCGGGTTCTGCGAGGGGGCCTACAGTTAGGCGAGTGCCTCGGCGACTGCTGGCCGGACGAACGACTCTGTCGAGACTGCCCCCCGCACCCTCGTCCCGGATGTAGCGGGCGGCGGGCGAAAGGTTCGTGTTCGGATCCCCCGCAGCCAGATGCTACGCCTTCTGCTGCACCAGCTGGATCGGGTTGCCGTCTGGATCGGCGATCCAGTCCGAGCGGAGGCGCCCGTCGAGAAAGTCATGGGCCGGAGAGAGCAGGCGCGTCCCCTTGGCAATCAGCGCGCTTACCGCGGCGTTCGTATCGTCGGTCCAGAGCACGATCTCAATCCAACGCCCGTCACCCTCCGGATTGAGACCGTGCGCCCGCGCCGCCTCGACAGTTGCGATGCCGAGCTTGAGTCCGTCCAGCGCGAGTTCGACATGCTCCGGCGAACCCGAGATTGGCGTTCGAAACGTCTCTACGAAACCCAGGTCCGTGTAGAACGACATCGCGCGCGCCAGATCGCGCGAGTACAGATTGATCATCGGTGACCTGAACATTCGCATTCCGCCGACCTGATTCGCTTCCGACCGTGTTTGAGTGAATGCCGGTGTGCCGAGGCCGCCGAGCACTAGAACCCGGCGGCTGCCGACCGTTGAACGAAAAGGCGTCGATCGATTTCCCCGTCCATAGCGCTTCCTCCTCTCTCTCTTCTCTGTCTCTCGGCCACCGACGCCGGTCATCGCTCGCCCCCGGTGATTCGCTGCGATGAAGCGATTCGTCACTCGGAACCAGGCGGGTGGCCGCTTTCAGCGAGGTGACGCAACCTCTCCAGCGCGTCCGTCCAATAGGGTTCGTAGCGCACCAACCACGGCGCCAGCGCCTCGGCAAAGGCTCTTCCTTCGATTCGATAGACTTGGTGCCGGCCCTGGCGTGTGGCATGCACCAGCCCGGCCCCCCGCAATTCCATCAGATGCTTTGAGATTCCGGAGGTGACCAGCTCCGGGAACTCCGCCGCCAACTCTCCGACGGTCAGCTCTCCCTGTTCGGCCAGGAGATCGAGGATGCGCCGGCGCGTCGGCGCGGCCAGCGCCTCGAAGAGAGCATCGGTCGTGCTAGACGATGGCATCAGCGTTCACGAGCTCGGCCAGCTTCTCCAGGATCCGGTGCGCATCAGCACCTCGCTCGTAGTCCTCTACGGCGGCCTGCCAATCCGGCCAGCCGTCGAAACCGTCGTGAATAAGGGTGACCCGCGTGCCGGCTTGGATCGGCGCGAGAGTGATGACCAATCGCATCGGGTGCACCTGATTTCCGCCCTCTTCCAGCCACGACAGGATCAGACTCTCCTCGGGCTTCAGCTCCAGAACCCTGCCGCAGATCCGCGTCTTGTTGTCAGGCCCGAGGAGCCGGTAGCCGCCGCCGACGCGGAGATCGATCTCGAGACTGGGGCTGAACCACCGGCGCAGCGCCTCCTGGGTGGCGAGCCAGCGCCAAACGACGCTCGGGGGGGCATGGATCTCGACGGACCGGAGGACCTGAGGCATTGGCAGCTTCCCAAACATGTTACCCGGCGGTAATGCATGACTTTAGGGTAATGTGTCGTGATCGTCAAGGCCGGGGTGCGGATAGCGGATAGCCTATCCTAGGTATCGCGTCCGCCGAGCTACTAGAGAGGCCTCAATGTAACCGCCTGTCAATGAATAGCGTATAGAAGGAAAGTGACCGCTCTGACAAGTAATAACTTGTCATAGCAAGCCAAGTTGACAAGCCACGGCTTGTCAGCTAGCATAAATCATAAAGCAATAGCTTGACATATGATATCATAATGACAAGTAATAGCTTGTCAGCGACACACAGGTGGAACTAATGAACGCAGCGCTTAAGAGGTTGCGAGTGCGCCAGTTAGAGGCTCGTGCAAAGCCCATTCGTGGTCTAGCCCAAACTCCACCTCCCAGGGGTGGTTGGCTACGCACGGTACGTCGGACGCTGGGAATGTCGAGCAGTCAGGTGGCTGCCCGGCTCGGCATTACCCGTCAGGGCGTTGCCGACCAGGAACGACGCGAGGTTGATGGGACGATCACGCTAGCCGCCCTTCGCAAGGCAGCAACGGCAATGGATTGCGATCTGTACTACGCGATCGTTCCTCGTCGTCCTGCTGATGAGCTTCTGCGGGAGCGAGCGCGCCGTATCGCCGCAGAGCAACTCGGCCGTATTGCACATTCCATGCGCCTTGAGGACCAGGACGTTCCGGGTGGCGAGTTCCAGCAGCAGATAGAGGACTTGGCTGAGCAGATCCTCAGGGAGATGCCACGAAGCATCTGGGACGAACCGACGAATGACCGTCGATCTGGGTGAAAGCGCTTCGCTGCCTAGACCGGATGATCTACCGGACGGCGCAACGCCACTGGATCCCGACGAGTCCGAAGGCCTTGTCCCAGATCACATTTCGACGCGAGGAGAACTCAATGCCTGGGAACAACTGAATATCGTCAAGGGAGCAGAGTGGATACGAGACAAGGTGGCGATTCAGGATATCCTTACCCCAGACACGGTTCGCGAACTGCACCGACAGATGTTCTCTGATACTTGGACTTGGGCAGGTCGCGTCCGCAAGTCCTTGAAGAATATCGGTGTAGCGCCCGAGGCCATCTCGGAGCAGTTACACAATCTGCTTGCTGACGTTGCATACTGGATCGAACACCAAACATACTCGACCGACGAGATCGGTTGTCGCTTTCACCATCGCCTGGTAGCCATTCACCCATTTCCCAACGGCAATGGCCGGCACGCCCGCGTCATCACAGATGCCCTCTTGAGGACCGTGGGCGTAGTTCCTTTCTCGTGGGGATCCGGATCAATTGACAACCCCGGGGTAGTGAGAGAACGCTATATCAGTTCACTTCGTGACGCAGATGGGGGAGACTACTCCGCACTGATTCGCTTCGTTCGAAGCTGAGTGGCTGTTCCGACGCCGGGGGCGCTTCCTGCCGACGGGCGCGCGCGTTTTAAAGAATCTTGACTGACCGCTTGTGTATTTGGAGGGTACGACGATCGGTCCAGTTCTTCATTTGCCCGGCGCGGAGTCGCCCGCAGCTCAAGCGCATTCTCGCTATGCGGCCTTGCCGTACGAACAGGACATCTCATGACACGAATCGTAGCAGCGGCGATCCTCATCATGTGCCTTCCGGCGGTAGGTATAGCCCAGGGTTCCCCTGCCGTCGAGCTCGGCATCCCGACGGTTTGGCAGCGCGGAGCCAACAATGCCATCACCGATGTGGCCGGTGTCGAGGTCGGGTATGCCACGCTGATTCGCGGCGAAGGACCATTGCGTGTGGGCCAGGGCCCCGTGCGAACCGGTGTGACCGTCATCTTTCCGCGCGGGCGCGCCGGTGGTGATACCGTGTTCGCCGGCTGGTTTACCTTGAACGGTAATGGCGAGATGACCGGCACAACCTGGATCGAGCACTCGGGGAGGATGGAAGGCCCGGTGGCGATCACGAACACGCATAGTGTCGGCGTCGTGCGGGACGCTGTGATCGCATGGCTGGCCGGTCACCGACAACAGTTCCTGTGGGCCCTGCCCGTCGTTGCCGAGACGTACGACGGTACCCTGAACGACATCAATGGCATGCACGTCACCCGTGAGGACGTGTTCGCGGCCCTGGATAGCGCGCACGGAGGGTTGATCGCGCAAGGCAACGTCGGCGGCGGCACAGGGATGATGTGCTTCGGACTGAAGGGTGGCACGGGGACGGCTTCCCGGATCGTCCCAGAGCAGGCGGGTGGGTACACGGTCGGCGTGCTCGTCCAGTGCAACTTTGGCAGTCGCCCGCGCTTCTCGCCGCTGGGCGTACCGGTGGGCCTCGAGTTGCCGGGAACCCTGCGACCGTGCCGCGCGGCCGGCGTCGAACCCACCCGGGAGCGATTCCGGGGCCTTGCGGAGTGTCCCGGTTCCGAGGAGCATCCGGATGTCCCACTGCGTCCCGAGGGCGGTGGATCCATCATCATCGTGATCGCCACCGATGCACCGCTGCTGCCGCACCAGCTCAAGCGGGTCGCAACGCGCGCGTCGTTGGCCGTGGGTCGCATCGGAGGGCTTGGCGAGACGTCGTCCGGAGATATCTTCCTCGCATTCTCGACGGCGAATCGAGCCGCGCTGGCCCGAGATGACAACGTGACCAGCTATGAGGCGGTATCGGATGCCCTGCTCAATCCGATCTACGCGGCGACGGTCGACGCCACCGAAGAAGCGATTCTGAATGCCATGCTCTCGGCCGAGACCATGACCGGGGCGGATGGCTTCCGGGTGCACGCCCTACCGGCTGATGTGCTGATCGCGGCACTGCGAAAGTACGGCCGAATGTGACGGAGAATCGGCCACATGACGGGTGTGGTGAAGCTGACGCGCGGAACGTTCAAGCAAGTCGGCGCTGGCAAGAACTCGAGGAGAACGTGCGATGGCGAAACCACGCAAAGGCAAGCCAACGAACGCCGGCGACACCTCGGCCCGCGATCCTCGTACCGACACCCGATGAGCCGCAAGCGTCGCAGCGCCGATCCAAATCGACGTTCTCGTGTGGTCATCCGCGGACGCCGGAGAATACCCGCGTGGCCGTCGGTCGCGGCTACACGTGGGGGAAGTGCCGCATCTGCGACAACCGCTATATGCGCGACTACATGCGGCGGCGGGAGCGGAAGCGGCTGCTGACCAGACCGAAGCCTGAGCCGACGGAGAGCAAGTCTCGATCGTGCCGCTTCGGGCTTGGTCCACGCCGAAGCAAGCCTCACCCGCCGTCCCCTCAACTTCCTCCACGCCGGCGCAAGCTTCGTTCAGCTTAAAACGGATTCCCGACGCGCCGCCTCCGGCTCCTTCCGGGCCGGATGAGCCTCGATCCGGGCCGGATGAAGCCTCATCCAGGTCGAATGAAGCTCGATTCGCGCCCACCCAGGCTTCCGGAGCCCCGGATCGAACCTGATTCAGCTCAGGCGAAGCCCGATTTGCGTCGCCGCAGACTTGATTTAAGCTGATGAATCGCGGTGGAACGCTTGCCTAACCGTCATTGAGGCAATCGGTTAGGTCGTCGCCGTCCACCCTCTGGCGGGTCAGGCGAAGCGCACCCCCTGCACGGGCGAGCACCAGGCCGGCGAATCGCACGCCCGGTGAAGCGTTCACCGTGACGCCGCCGAGCACGCCAGGGGACCGGCGAGCGTCGATCCCATGGAGGCCGCCCGCTCCTGTGCGGAGAATGCCAGCGCCACACCGTTGGTCCACCCGAAGCCGTCCTGGGTGGGGTACTCGCCTCCCCCCGCGCGCCGGTTGAGGTCCTGCACGTCGTATTTCTCGGTCATCTTTCCCGTCGCACGATAGGTCCTCCGGTTGAGCGCCAGCCAGCGTTGCCGCGCCTCCCCGGCCGCCGGGGCGCGATCGTAGCGGCACAGCGCCTGGACGGCGAGCCACTGCAGGGGGGGCCACCCGTTGGGGGCATCCCATTGCTGACCCGAGGGAACGAGGGTCGTGACGAATCCGCCCGGAGCCAGGAAGTCCCGCGCCAGCCGGTCGGCCACCGCGCGACCCTGCTCGGCCGTGGCCAGCCCGAAATAGAGCGGCGCGGCCGCCGCCAGGGTGGGCCGGTCCGTCACCCGCTCGCCGGTCCGCCAGCGGACGTCGTAGAAGAACCCGCTGTCGGGATCGTAGGCAGCCGCGAGCAAGGCGCGGCGGCGCGTCTCGGCCGCCAGGGCGAAGCGCTCCGCCACGTCCCCGTCGCCCGGCCGGCCGCGCACCGTCCGGAGCGCGGCGATCGTCCGCTCGAGGTGGTAGAGCAGGCTGTTCAGGTCGACCGGCACCAGCTCCGTCGTCTCGAGCGAACGGAGGTCGGACGGATCCCGCATCCAGCGACTCGAGAAGTCCCAGCCGCTCTCCGCCGTCGCTCGCACGTGGCGATAGAACGCCTCGCGCCGAGCCGCCGGGAGCGACTCGCCCAATTCGTGATCCTCACGGTACGACTCCGGCCGCGGTTCCGGCCGATCGTCCCAATGCCGATTGAGCAGCGACCCGCCGGCCAGCCGCACGACCCGCCGGTACGCCTGACCCGGTGCGAGCGGGCCCGCGCCTTCCATCCAGAACTCGTGCTCGGCCTCGAGCGCATCCAGGTACGGCAGCGCACGCGCCGTGTCCGTCGCCGCGGCGTAGAGCCCCACCATCGCCGCGAGATACGGCGGCTGGCTCCGGCCCAGATAGTACGTGCGATTGCCGTTCGGCACGCGCCCGACGGTCCGCACCAGATAGGCGAAGTTGTCGAGCATGCTCCGCACGAGGTCCGCCCGGCCGCTCTCGATGAGCCCGAGCATCGTGAAATACGAGTCCCAGTAGTAGACCTCGCGAAAGCGACCGCCCGGCACCACGTAGGCGTGCGGCAACGGGATGAGCGAGGAGCTCGCGTCGGCGGCGTCCGGCGTCCGGGTGAGCGCCGGCCACAGCGCGCGGATGTGCTCTTCCATCGTTTGCGTCGTGTCCGTCCGGACGCCCGCTCCAGCCGGCTCCGGCACCGCGAAATGACGCTCCACGAACGCCGCCAGGTCGAAGCCGGCGGCGCCGCGTGCGGCATCGTACCGCGCGGCGATCTCGGCCGGGGGCCGCAGCGGTCGCGCATCCACGAACGTCTTCGAGTCTTGGAAGACCCGTGACACCTGCACGTCGTGGAACAGCGGCCCGAGATCGCGCGAAGGATCGTAGCGCGCCGCGGCGGGCGCCGGCCCGGCCCCGTTTGGGGTCGCCGACTGGCACCCCGCCACGAGCGCCACGGCAACCGCGAGACGGGCCACCGCCCCCCGGAACCGCACGCGCCCCCGCCTCATGAGAAGTAGATCCACACGAGCCCCACGAGAATGACCAGCACGGCGCTCAACACCAGGTCTCGCCGGCGCCCGCGGCGCTCCCTGGCTTCCGCGATCGGTCGCTCCAGCGTGGTGAACGTCAAGCCCGCCACCTTTGCGTCGGGCGGGGCCGGCGTGAGCAGGCTCACGATCACCAGGACGGCCGTGCAGATCACGAAGAGGACGATGGCGAAGTGGAGGAAGTTCATGTCGGCGTAGGCGAACAGCACGCCGTCCAGGCCCCCCTTGCCGAGCTCCGCCACGAGCCGTCCCATCCCGAGCACGAACCCGGTGACCAGCGCCGCGATCGCTCCGTTCGCGTTCACCCGCCGCCACAGGATGCCGATCAGGAACACCGCCGCGATCGGAGGCGAGATGTACGCCTGCACGCTCTGGAGGTACTGGTAGAGCTGCCCGGAGATCCGCTGCATGAGCGGGATCCAAAGCAGGCCGAAGCCCACCAGGATGGCCGTCGTGGCCTGCCCCACCAACACCAGCTGCCGCTCGGAGGCCATCGGCCGGATCTTCTTGTACACGTCGAGCGTGACCAACGAGGACGTGGAGTTGAACACCGACGACAGCGAGCTCATGAGCGCCGCCAGCAATCCCGCCACCACCAGCCCGCGCAACCCGATCGGGAGCAGCACGCCGACCAGGGTGGGCAGCGCCTGGTCCGGCGTCGTCAGCTCGAAGCGCCCCTGCTGCGACAGCGCGTACGCGATGACGCCGGGGATCACGAAGATGAAGAGCGGCAGCAGCTTCAGGAATCCGGCGAAGAGGGTTCCGCGCCGGGCGTGCTCCTGATTGTGCGCCGCCAGCACGCGCTGCACGATGAACTGGTCGGTGCACCAGTACCAGACGCCGAGGATCGGTGCCCCGAAGAGGATGCCGGTCCAGGGGAAATTGGGATCCGACATCGGCCGCCAAAGACTGAGGAACTCGGGCCCCACCGTCTCCGTCATCGCACTCCACCCGCCCAAGGCGTTCAACCCCAGGACCGTGACCGTGACCGCTCCGCCGATGAGCACGAACATCTGCAGCAGGTCCGTGTAGAGCACCGCCCGCAACCCGCCGAAGATCGTGTACACGCCCGTGACGATCACGACCACCAGCGCTCCAGTCCAGAAGTCGATGCCCATCAGCGCCTCGAAGACGATGCCGCCCGCGGCGATCGTCACCGAGATCTTGGTGAGCACGTAGCCGATGATCGATATGACGGCGAGATACCAGCGGGCGCCCTCGGAGTAGCGGCGCTCGAGGAACTCCGGCATCGTGAAGACGCCGCTCGACAGGTAGAACGGCACGAAGAGCCAGCCGAGGAGCAGCAGGATCAGTGAGGCGAGAATCTCGAATTGCGCAACCGGCACGCCGCTGGCCGCGCCCGTGCCCGCCAGGCCAACCAAGTGCTCGGAGCCGATGTTGGACGCGAACAGCGAGCCGCCCACCAGGAACCAGCCGGCGTCACGACCCGCCAGGAAGTAATCGGCCGACGTCTCGCGCTTCGACCGCTCCCGCACCGTCGCCCAGATCGCGACACCGAACACCAGGAGGAAGTAAGCGGCCACCACTACCCAGTCCACGCTCGCCAGTAGGCCCACGGTAGCTCTCCGGCTCAAGGTCTGTTGGGAACAAACCGGCCCAGTATACGCCGATCACCGTCGGCGGGAAATGCCTCACGCCCTAGGGCGCAGGTTCGTCGTCTTGCGACCCACGACTCCCGGGTCTACGTTGGGTGACATCCCCAAACCGTCCGCCACTTCCCACTCGAATCGGTCACGCCGCGTTGAGATTCGCAAGGCACCTTCTGGCCGCGCCCCTGCTCACATTGAGTACCGCGGCCTGCGGGCGCGGCGATCTGCCCGACGCCTCGTCGCCCGTCTACGCGGAAGCCGTGGCGGCCTTCTACCGCGGCGTCGCCGCCGCGCAGGTGGGGGAGAGCGGACTCGCCGCGGCGGCGTTTCTGCGCGTCACCGAGCTCGCTCCCGGGGAGCCGGCCGGTTGGGCCAACCTCGGCCTGACCGCGCTCCAGCGGCGTGTGCCGGACGAAGCGGCCGATCCGCTGGAAGAGGCGCGCGCCCGCGCGCCGGAAAGCGGCCGCATCGCGCTCGTTTCCGCGCTCGTGGAGCTGGAGCGGGGTCAGGCCGACTCCGCGGTGGCGCATCTCCGCCGCGCCGTGACGCTCGACCCCGAAGACCTGCACGCCCTCTACCTCCTGGCACAGCTCCTCGAGCAAGAGGATGACCCCGCGAGCGCCGCCGAGGCCCGGGAGCTGATCGACCGAATCCTGGCTGTGCAGCCCGGCAATCTGGTCGCCCTGCTCGAGCGAGGGCGGCTCGCCGCCAAGTTGCAGAACCGCGACACGCTGCGCCAGACGCTCGACCGCATTGAAGCCCGGGCCGGGAGTCTGGCGCTTCCCCTCGGGCCGGACCTCCGGGCCGTCCGGGCCGCTACGGAGGACGGGGCCTTCGGCCGCGCCGCCACGCAGATCGCGTTTCTCCAGACGGCGCTGCAAGCGGCACCGGCCTACCTCGACGATCGGGACGCCGTCGTCATCTCGCCGGGGCGCGGGGAGCTCCTCCTGACGCGATTCGTGCGCCTGCCGAACGCTGCCGCGCGGTCGGCACCGCCGGATACTGGCCTCGGGTTCGCGGCGGAAACGCTGCTGGTGGCCGAGCATGGGCCCGTGTCCTGGGTGCGCAGCCTGTGGCTGAGCGAGGAGGTGCCGCTCGCCCTCGTCGCCGCTCAGGCCGAAACCCTGTGGGTTTCCACCGCGCCCCAGCTGGCCGAGCCGTTCCCCTTCCCCGGTGGAGCGTCAGCCGGCATGCGTTCGCCGTCCGCGGTCGCCGCCATCGACTACGACTACGACTTCCGGGTCGACCTGGCGCTGGCCGGCCCCGGGGGAATGCGCCTGCTGCGTCAGGACGAGACCGGATCCTTCACGGACGTGACCGGCGACGCGGTGCCACCGGCCGTTGCGCGTGGCGCGTACGCCGGCGCCTGGGCGGCCGACCTGGATTTGGAGGGCGACCTGGATCTCGTGCTTGCCGGCGTCGAGGGCGCACCCACCGTGCTCCGCAACCTGGGCGACGGGCGCTTCGAGCCGTATGCCGGTTTTCCGGCGGTGACCCGCCTGCGCGACGTCGTGTGGGCCGACCTGGACGCCGACGGCGACCCCGACGCGGCGCTCCTCGACGCCGCCGGGCGCGTCCAGGTGTTCCTCAACCGGCGCTCCCAGGTTCCCCAGTTCCAGGCGCACCCGTTGCCGGACACCCTCGGCTCCGCAGCGGCGATCGCCTCGGCCGACCTGAACCAGGACGCCACCCTCGACCTGATCCTCCTCCAGTCGGACGGGACCGTGAGCCGGGTTTCGCTGCACCGGGGCCGCTGGGAAGCCGACGTGGTCGCGCGCTGGCCCGACGTATCCCGGGCCGACCCGTCATCCGCCCGGCTCTTCGTTGCCGATTTGGACAACAATGGCGACCTCGACCTGGTGGCCTCCACGCCCGAGCGCGCCCAGGCATGGCTGAGCACCACCGCCGGTCTGCGGCCGCTCCCGCCCTTCGACCTGGAGGTCACGGATATAGCCGACGTCAGTGGCGAAGGGCGGCTCGACCTGATCGCAGTATCATTGGACGGCGAGGCGCGCTTACTCGTCAACGAGGGTACCCTGGACTATTACTCGACGACCATCCGTCCACGGGCGGCCGACGCCACCGGTGATCGACGCATCAACTCGTTCGGCGTCGGCGGGGAGATCGAGGTCCGGGCCGGCCTGCTCTACCAGAAGCAGGTGATCCAGAGTCCCGCCGTGCACTTCGGCCTGGGGGACCACCCGCAGGTGGACGTCGCCCGCATCGTCTGGCCGAACGGCAGCGTCCAAGCGGAATTCAACCTCGCTGCCACCAACGAGACCATCCTGACGCGCCAGCGGCTCAAGGGTTCGTGCCCGTGGGTGTTCACGTTCGACGGCGAGGGGATGCGGTTCGTCACGGACTTCCTCTGGCGCACGGCGCTCGGCCTGCGCATCAACGCGCAGGGCGCCGCGGCGGTGATCCACGGCGAGGACTGGATCAGGATCCGCGGCGACCAGCTGGTGCCCCGTGACGGCTTCTACGACGTGCGCATCACGGCCGAGCTCTGGGAAACGCATTTCTTCGACCACGTCGCCCTCATGGTCGTCGACCATCCGGCGGAGACCGAGGTGCTGGTCGACGAGCGCTTCACCCTGCCGGCCCCCGTCCCGGCCCTGCACGCCACGGGACCGCTGCGCCCGGTGGCTCGCGCGTGGGATCACGAAGGACGCGACGTGACGGCCGTGGTCCGCGAGCGGGATGGCCGCTTCCTGGACACGTTCAAGCGTGGTCCCTATCAGGGAATCGCCGCCGAGCACTTCGTCGAGGTCGCGCTCGCCGACGACGTTCCGGTCGAGGGACCGCTCCGGCTCGTCCTGTTTGGATGGGTCTATCCCACCGACGCCTCGATCAACGTCGCCGTCGGGCAGGGCGGCCACCCGGTGCCTCGGGGCGTGCAGGTCGAGGTGCCGGACGGTCGCGGCGGATGGGCCGTGGTCGAGGCCGACCTCGGCTTCCCGGCCGGGAAGACCAAGACGATGCTCATCGACCTGGAGCACGCGTTTCGGCCCGGCACGCCGCGCCGCGTGCGCCTGCGCACCAACATGGAGATCTACTGGGACCGGATCGCGTGGGCGGTGGCGCGGCCCGACGCGCCGGTCGCGACGCGCCGGCTCCTCCCCGACACCGCCGAGCTCCGGTACCGCGGGTTCTCGGCGGTCGCTCCGGCCGGCCGCACGGCGCCCGAGCTCCCCGACTATCACGCGGTCGCCGGCGGGGTCCCGCAGTGGCGTGACCTGGTGGGGTTCTACACCCGCTTCGGCGACGTGCGCCCGTTGAACGAGGCGGTGGATGACCGATATACTATCATGAACGCGGGAGACGAATTGGTGCTCCGGTTCCGCGCCCCGCCGCCCCCGCGTGCGGGCTGGACGCGCGATTTCGTGCTGATCGGCGACGGCTGGATCAAGGACGGAGACTACAACACGGGGTTCTCGACGACGGTCCTTCCGCTGCCGTATCACGGGCTCGCCGACTATGCGCGCCCGCCGGGCCGGTTGGAGGACGATCCGGCATATCGTCGTCATCCGGAAGATTGGGAGAACTTCCACACCCGCTACGTGACGCCACGGACCTTCCATCGTGCGCTCGTCCCCGAACGCAGTCACTGAGGGAGCCGTGCCGGCGCGGCCGCGCCGCGTGGTGCACGTGCTCGCGATCGTCGCTTTTCTCGCGCTGCTGGCCACGCCGCTCGCCATCCGGTATTTCTCGGCGGCCGCCCCGGTGGGCGATGCCGCGCTGAGCGCGTCGGCGGCCCTCGCCCGGCACGGCTTCTCGCTCCGCGAGCGTTCGCAGGCGGCCGGCATCCGGTTCACCCACCGCCCGCCCGCGCTCGACCCCAAGCTCGAGCACATCATGCCGGCGGTGGCGGGGTTTGGCGCCGCCGTCTCGGTCGTGGATTTCGACCGCGACGGCTGGCTGGACCTGTACGTCACGAACAGCGCCGTTGGGAGCCGGAACGCACTCTACCGCAACAAGCGCGACGGCACGTTCGAGGACGTCGCCGGCCGGCTGGGCGTGGCGGACGTGAACCGCCCGGCCACCGGCGTCTCGATGGGCGCGGTGTGGGGTGACTACGATAACGACGGCTACGAGGATCTATTCCTCTATAAGTGGGGCCGGCCCGAGCTGTTCCACAACGACGAGGGCCAGGGCTTCACGTTCGTCACCGAGCGCGCCGGGCTCCCGGCGTGGATCAACGCCAACACCGCCGTCTGGTTCGATTTCGACGGCGACGGCTGGCTCGACCTCTTCGTGGGAGGCTACTACCCGGCTGAGCTCGATCTGTGGAACCTGGAACATACGCGCATCATGCCGGAGAGCTTCGAGTACGCGCAGAACGGCGGGCGCAACTATCTGTTCCACAATCGGGCGGACGGCACGTTCGAGGAGGTCGGGGAGGCCATGGGTCTCACCAGCAGGCGTTGGACGCTTGCCGCCGCCACGGCGGACGTGAACCGGGACGGCGACCCCGACCTCTTCGTGGCCAACGATTTCGGGATCAACGAGCTCTATCTCAACGAGCGGGGCCGGCGCTTCCGCGAGATCGGGCGGCCGGCAAACGTGGCCCGGACGCCCAAGAGCGGCATGAACGCCTCGTTCGGAGACGTGCTCAACCGCGGCGAATGGAATCTGTTTGTGACGAATATCTCCGAGCCCGGCGTGCTGATCCACGGCAACGACCTGTGGGTGCCGGCGCAGGGATCGGGGGATGCGCCCAGCTACCGAAACCTGGCCGGCGCCATGGGCGTCGAGCTCGCCGGATTCGCCTTCGGCGCACAGTTCGGCGACCTGAACAACGACGGCTGGGTCGATCTCTTCGTGACGAACGGGTTTATCTCCGGTGACACACGGGAGAGCTACTGGTACGACTATTCCCTGATCACGGGGGGGCATCGCAACATCATCGCCGATGCCGGCAACTGGCCGGCGATGCGCGGCCGCAGTCTCTCCGGCCACCAGGAAGACCGTGTGTGGCTCAACGACGGCACCGGCCGCTTCCACGACGTCACCCGGGCCGTTGGGGCCGCCAACCCGTACGACGGACGCGCCGTGGCGTTCGCCGATTTGTGGAACCGCGGCGTGCTGGACGTCGTCGTGGCGTACCAGCGTGGACCGTTGTTGGTGTACGAGAACACGGTCACGCCGGAACACCACTGGCTCGCGTTCGAGCTGACGGGCGCGCGGAGTAACCGGAGCGCGATCGGCGCGGAGGTCCGGCTCTATTGGGCGGGGATGGAGCAGGTCCAGCAGATCGACGGCGGCAGCGGTTTCGCGGCGCAGAACCAGCGGCGCGTTCACTTCGGGCTCGGCGCACACGCTGGGGTCGACAGCGTCGTCGTCCGGTGGCCCTCGGGCGTCGTCCAGACCATCCCGTCGCCCGCCGTCGACACCCTGCACGCGCTCGCGGAGCCCCAATGAAGTTCGACCGAAGCCTGACGGCGCCGCTGGTCATCACGCTCATCTTGATCGGCGCCCACTGGTCCTACGGGATGCTCCGAGGATACGAGGCCATCGCCCTCGCCGTCTTCTCGGCCCTCGGAACGGAGCTGGCGCTGCGGCGATTCTTCACGGACCAGCCCCACCGTCTCTCCAGCGCCTACATCTCCGGCATCAGCATCGCCATCCTCGTGCGGTCGCCGGTGCTGTGGCCGTACGCGGTGGGCGCGATCCTCTCGGTCCTGTCGAAGTACTTGCTGCGCGTGAACGGGCGGCACCTCTGGAACCCCTCGAACTTCGGCATCTGCGTGCTGCTGTTCCTGGCCCCCTTCGCCGTGGCGCCGCTGAGCGTGCAATGGGGGAACGACCTCTGGCCGATGCTCGTCATTTGGGCGGTGGGGTTGAACGCGGTCTGGCTCGCCAAGCGCGCGCACATCACGCTGGCCTATGTGGCCTCGTTCTTCCTGTTCGCCCTCGTCCGGAGCCTGATCACCGACAGCTCGTTCCTGACCGAGGCTGCCCCGATCACGGGCCCCATGTACCAGCTCTTCGCGCTGTTCATGGTCACGGATCCGAAGACCACCGTATCATCCCGGTGGGGCGCCGTCGCGGTCGTGTGCCTCGTCGCGTTCGTCGAGATGCTCCTCCGGCTGGCCGAGGTGATCTACGCGCCGTTCTACGCGCTCTTCCTCGTGGGGCCGGCGGCGCTGCTCGTCGAGAGGTGGCGGACATCGCGGGCGAGGGCGCGGCAAGAACCCGACGCCCGCGCGGCGCCCTCGCTCTCCTCGCATCAAACCTGACACCGTAGGGGTCGCAGAGGGCTCCTCTGCGGTGGAGCCTCGAGTCCGTTCAACGGCGAAGGCGGAGGAATTGGAGGCGGTCGTCGTTCCGCGCCGCGACGATCAACTCGCCGCCCTCCGCGTGCCGCAGCCACTTCAAGTCCCGCACCTGGCCCGCGATCATCAGGCCACTCGCCGCCAGGTCGACCGCCGCCAACCCGCCCGCCCCGTCACCACGCAGCAACAGACCATAGCTGGCGTCATACCGCCCTCGTATGGGCGGGACGTCGAAGAAATTGCCCGCGACGACGAGATCGGTGTGCCCGTCCTGATCGAAGTCTCCCGGCAGCACCGCGTGGATCGGTGCGAACTGGGCTTCCACGGGTAGTGACCGAAGATCGAAGGAGCCGTCTCCGTTGTTGAGGGCGATGGAACTGGTGAAGCGGTAGGCTTCCAGGATTTGCGCCTCACGCAACTCCGAGGCCGGGACGATGTCCTCGACTTGACTGGCGCCGAACGCGGCGTAGGTCGGATACCGCTCGCGCAGCTGGGGCATTGCCCGCAGCAACTCGTCCCGCCCAGCGATGGGATAGCTCACGCCGTTCTTGTAGAAGGTGAGAATCTCCTCGACCGCGCCGTCGCCGAAGAAGTCGTGGACGTACAACCTCGCGGGCTCCTCGCTGGAGGCCCGGACGTACGAGTTGAGCCCCAGGTTGCCGAGGACGAGGTCCGGGCTCCCTGTCCCCCGAAGGTCGACGGCCGCAACGGTATTCCACCAGCCGTTCGTGCCCGAGAACCCGGCCTCGGCGGTGCGTTCCACGAGGCGGCCGCTCTCCTGCCGGAAGAGGCGAATGGGCATCCACTCGCCCACGACGACGAGGTCGAGCCCGCCGTCGGCGTCGTAGTCCACCCACGCGGCCGACGTGACCATCCCCGCTTCGGACAACGCCTCCGCCCTCGCCTGGGTCACGTCGACGAACCGCCCGGTGCCGTCGTTCAGTAGCAGATAGCTCCGGGGAATGACGCCGTAGTGGCGCGAGACGACCCGGCTCCCGACGAACAGGTCGGGATGGCCGTCCCCGTCGACATCGCCCACCGCGACGCACGAGCCGTTCTCGAAGAAGGCGGGGAGGGCGTCCGCGGCCCGCCGGAACCGGCCCTGGCCGTCGTTGACGTACAGGCGGTCCCGCAACGCCTCCGCGTCCCCCCAGAACTCGTTCCCGCCGCTCACGACGTACAGATCCAGCGATCCGTCGCCGTCGGCGTCGAAGAAGGCCGCGTCGACGTCTTCCGCCAGGCTATCCGCCTGGAAGACGGCCTCGTTGGTGCGGCGCAACCTCCCGTCCCGCTGTTGCATCAGGAGGTGTCCGGCCTGCCACTTGGCGCCGCCGACGTACAGGTCGTCCAGGCCGTCGCCGTTCACGTCGCCGATGGCGAGGGCGGGCCCCTCGGCGGAAAGCTGGTGCGGGATGAGCGGCTCACGCGTGTAGTCGTAGAACGGGTTCTCGTCGTGCGTGTAAGCCGTGGCCAACCGGTCCGTGAGGTCGGTAAAGCGCGGCTGTTCCGCCGGTTCTCCGTGGTACGCATAGCGCCCGGCGGCATCGTCCTGCGACAGCGTGATCGTCTGATCGATCCCCACATCCCGCACTACCTGAAAGCGCCGATCCGGCCAGATGACGATCAACGAGTCCACCCGCACGGACGTCCCCAACCCGAAATGCGGGCGGGGATCGACGGACGATTGGAAGCCGCGGGTCGGCATTTGCTCCACAAGCTGCGATGTGCCGTCATGCGCCACGATCACCTTGGTACCGATGCCGGCCGTATTCGCCCCGGCGCCCCGCAGACGGATCGTCAGGTAGTGGTGGCCGCCCAGCTCGCGCGAGCGGTTGCGGTAGATCCCGGCCGGAGCCCCGATGTTGTTCACCACCAGATCGAGCGCGCCGTCGTTGTCGAGATCGACGTAGGCGGCGCCGGTCGAGAATCCCGGCTGTGCCAGCCCCCATGCGCCGGCCAGGTCGCTGAAGGTCAGATCCCCGTTGTTCCGGTACGCATAGTTGGGAATCGCAACTTGAGGCATGCGCCCGAGAATCGTCCGCAGCAGATCGTCGGTGACTTCCTCCTGCAGCGCCATCTGGACGGAGCGGTCGGCCACGTAGGTGACGAAGTCGAGGTCGTTCGGCCGCCGGTAAACGCCGTTCGTGACGAACAGATCCTTCAACCCGTCGTTGTCCAGATCGGCGAAGAGGGGTGCCCAGCTCCAGTCGGTGGCATACACGCCCGCCAGATAGCCGATCTCGCTGAACCGCCCGCGGCCGCGGTTCAGCTGGAGCGTGTTCCGGGCGTACTGGTGATGGATGCCGGCGCGATCCTTGAGTGCGTGAACCTGCAGATCCTCCGCGTTGGCCGACGCCTTGAGGATCTCCTCCCGTTCGGGAAGCATGTCGAGGACGATCACATCCGGTCTGCCGTCGTTGTCGATGTCGGCCGCGTCGACCCCCATGGAGGAGTGGCTGGTGTGCCCGGTTGCGGTGGCGATGGACTCGGTGAACGTCCCGTCGCAGTCGTTGAAGTACAGAAAGTCGCTCTCGTGAAAGTCGTTGGCCACGAAGAGGTCGATGCAGCCATCGCCGTTCAGGTCGCTGGCGATCACACCCAAACCGTATCCTTCGACACCGCCGAAGATCCCGGCCGCTTCGCTGACGTCCACAAACCGATTACCGTCGTTCCGGAACAAGCGATCACCGGCTTCGGCGTGACGGACATCGCGTTGCGGATTCCAAACGTTCGCGCGCGCCTCGTGAGTGGAATGATTCAAGAGGTACATATCCAGGTCGCCGTCCTCGTCGTAGTCGAAGAAGGTCGCCTGGGTCGAATACCCCACGTGCTCCAGCCCGTACTCGGCGGTCCGGTTTGTGAAGGTGCCGTCACCGTCGTTGAGATAGAGCACGTTCCGGCCGCGCAGCGTGAGGTGGGCGACGCTCGCGACGTAGAGGTCGAGGTGCCCGTCACCGTTGGCGTCGGCCATCGTGACGCCGGTCGTCCAGCCCTGCTCCCCGCCAACGCCCGCCCGCTCGGTGATGTCCTCGAACCGGAATCCCCCCAGGTTCCGGTAGAGCCGGTCGGGGCCGAGGTTCGACGTGAAGTACAGATCTACGAGGCCGTCGCCGTCGATGTCGCCCGCGGCCACGCCGCCGCCGTTGTAGTAGTTCAGGTAGTTGATGATGTTGAACGCGGGCGTTTCCGGCAGCTCGTTGACGAACGTGATGCCGGTCGCATCGGGGGGGAGCAGCTCGAACAGCGGCGGCTCCTCGGCACGGCTGCAGCCGGCGAGAGCCAACAGGCCAGCGGCCAGCGGGCGCTTCACGAGCCTCCGCGAGCGTTGACCGCAGAGAACGCGGAGAGCGCAGAGATCACTGCGGAAAGTCGTTTGATCGCAGCCCCGATGATCCGCTCGGTGACCTCGTTCAGGTCCATCTCGGCGTTCTCTGCGCGCTCTGCGGTGAACCGATCACTGCACGCCCGCCGGCCGAAGCCGTACCGCCTGCCCTCCCCCGGGCGCCAGCGCGAGCACTAGCCGCGATCCGGCGTCGACATCGCGTTGCGAGATCTCGATGGACAGCGGATTGTCCAACCAGTGCGCTCCTGCGCCGTCGGCGTAGATCTCGGCCACGTAACGGCTACCCGCCGGAAGGAACGAAAGCGGCACCTCAAGCGTACGCGCTTCCTCGTCGGTGATGGCGCCCACATACCAGTCCTCGCCGCCGCGCGCCCGCCGCGCGACCACCACGTAGTCACCGATCTCGCCGTCGAGCACACGCGTGGTGTCCCAATCGACCGCTACGTCCCGGATGAACTGGAACGCGGGCTGGTTCTCGTAACTCTCCGGGAGATCCGCCGCCATCTGGAGCGGGGAGTAGAGGACGACGTAGAGCGCCAGCTGTTTTGCGATGGTCGTGCGGATCCGGGGCTGCTCCGGCTGCCGGGGCGTCCCGTTGGCCCGCCCGATCAGGATGTCGAAGACGCCGGGCGTGAAGTCCATGGGGCCGGACAACATCCGGGTGAAGAACAGGATCGTCTCGTGCTCCGGTGGGTTGCCGCCGTCGCCGGCCCACGCGTTGTACTCCTGCCCCCGCGCCCCTTCCCGGGTCAGCATGTTCGGATACGTCCGGCGCTCGCCGGTGTCCTTGATCGGCTCGTGGGCATTCACCATGATCCGGTGCCGCGCCGCCGTCTCGATCACCTTCCGCCAGTGCCGCACCATGTACTGCCCGTGGTGGGCGTGTCCTTCCGGCGTGAGGTCCCCCACGTAGCCGGTCTTCACGGCCCTGATGCCGAGCGACTCGTAGAGCGAGAACGCCTCGTCGAGCTGGCGCTCGTAGTTCTCGATGCCCATCGACGTCTCGTTGTGCCCAATGAGCGCGACGCCCCGCTCGCGGGCGTAGTCGGCGAGCGCTTGCAGGTCGTAGTCGGGATACGGCGCCGTGAACGAGAACTGGTCGCCGTTCGCCATCCAGTCGCCGTCCCACCCGCGGTTCCATCCCTCCACCAGAACGCCGCCGAATCCGTTGGCCGCCGCGAAATCGATGTACGATCTGGTGTGTGCGGTCGTCGCCCCGTGCCGCGGCCCGGAGCTCCATGTCATCGTGCCGATGTGCATGCCCCACCAAATGCCGACGTACTTCATCGGCTCGACCCAATCGGTGTCCTCCAGCACGCCGGGCGGATTCAGGTTCAAGCCCAAGACCGATGGCGCCAGATCCGCCGCGCGATCGGCCAGTTGGATGGTGCGCCACGGCGTCACAAACGGGGTGCGGCCGCGGACGCGCACACCGTCGGCGTACGGGGCCAGCCACGCGCGAAGTCGCCTGTCCTCCGACCCGAGGATATTCATCGCCGCGTAGTCGGCGAGGTGCGCCTCGTGGATCACGACGTGCAAGCCATCACTCGTCTCCATCGTGAGCGGTGTGTGCACGGTGTCCAGCATGCTCACCGGCGACGCCGAGTAGAGGAACTCGTAGCGGTTCCAACGGTTGGCGGGGATCCACCACGCCCGGGCGTTGTCCGCCATGTGGAACTCGGTGAGCTCCTCGGTGATTTGGAACGTATCGACCCCGGGCTGCTCCGGGAGCTCGTAGCGGAAGCCGATCCCGTCGTCGAACGCCCGGACCACCACGTCGAACCGCCGGCCGGCTGACGTGGACTCTGCAACCGTGACCCGCAGCTCGTGGTGATGATCCCGTACGCGGGCCACCTCGCCCCATGGCTGTATCCACGTTTGGTCCACCGTCGTGTCGGCCGTGCCGACGATGCGCAGCCCTTCCCGCAGGGATGGCGCTCCGCGAAACTCGAAGCCGAGCTGCGATGGCAACAGCACGGCTCGGCCGTCACGGTGAACGGTGTAGTAGAGCTTGCCCTCGTGGATCGAGATCGCGACCTCGTTCCGGCCGTCGGGCGATGTGACGCGAGCCCCGTCCTGGGCCGAGGCGGTAGCGGCCAGCAGCGTCGCGCCGGCCAGCGCCAGCCCGAATCGACGACCAGTGCAGCCCATCCCCATGTGTCTCTCCGTTCGCGTTCGTGAGGGCTCGTCCCCGTGCCGAATGCGTGCGGCGATACCGGGGATGTCGTATATTAGCGTATGGGCTCCACCGGGGTTCTGTGGCCCGCCGGTGTGTTTCTGGGGCTCCTGGCGGGATGCGGCGCGTCCACCGAGACGGGCGAGGGCAACGCGGGGCAGGCCCCGCGGCCGAACCCGCCGGGCGGAGCGAGCGTAACGGCGGACGACATCGAGCGGAACCCCAGCCAACCAATCGAGAGACTGCTGGAGAGCCGGTTCCCGGGAGTGGTGGTGACCCGCGGTCCCGACGGCTCAATCTCGCTTCGTATCCGAGGCGCCACGTCGATCTACGGATCGAACGAACCGCTGTTCGTCATCGACGGCGTCGCCATCGAGCCGGGACCCGGCGGCGCCCTGTTCGGCATCAACCCCTACGACATCGAGACGATCGAGGTGCTCAAGGATGCCGCGAGCACGTCGATGTTCGGCGTGCGCGGCGCCAACGGGGTAATCGTCATCAATACCAAGCAACCGGTGCGACCGGATCACTGATCCGCACGCGCCAGCGCCTCACCCGGTGAGGCCGCGCGGAATACGAGCGGCCGATCGTTGTTCCGGGTCACGACGTAGAGATCCCCCCGCCCGGCGCCGACACGCGCGATGTCGCGTGCCTGTCCGGGCACGAAGAATCCGCTGTCTCCGACCCGGATCGCCGTGAAGCCCCCGTTCCCATCGCCGCGCAGGAACAGGCCGTAGCTCGCGCTCATCCGGCCGATTCGCGGCTCCACGCCGTCGAAGTTCCCGGCAAGCAGGAGATCCAGCGCGCCGTCCCGGTCGAAATCGTTCGCCAGAATACCGTACACCGGCGCTAGCTGCGCGTCGGGGGGCAGCGCCATCATCGTGAACGACCCGTCGCCGTTGTTCCGCGCCAAGGCCGTCGCGAATGCGTACGCCCGCTTCACGACGGCGCCGGCGAGCTGGTCCGCCGAGAAGATGTCCTCCACCGTCTGCCGGGCATAGCTCTCGTACGTCGGGTACCGCTCCCTGAGGTGCGGAAGCGTTCGGACTATGTCGTCGCGCAACGCGAGAGGATAGCTTGAGCCCCCACTGTACGATGAAACGATCTGCTCGACGAAGCCGTTCCGGTCGAAATCCTTCACGTACATGGTCGTGGGCTCGCTGGCGGAGGCCCGCAGTCGTGTGTTGAGCCCCAGGTTGCCGACGACGAAGTCGGTCCGGCCGTCGTTCGTGAAATCGCCCGCGACGATGCGATTCCACCAGCCGTGGCTCCGCTCCAGCCCGGGTGGCGTGATGCGCTCGAGCCGTCCGGATCCCGCATTGCGGAAGACCGTGATGGACATCCAATCGCCCACCAGAACCAGATCCGGCAAGCCGTCGCCGTCCACGTCGTGCCACAAGGCGTCGGTGACCATGCCGACGTTCGCCAGGTCGGGCGCCGCCTCCCGGGTGACGTCCCGGAAGCGGCCGCGGCCGTCGTTCTCGAGCAGCACGCTCCGGGGATCGATGCCGTAGCGCCAGGGAACCACCCGCCCGCCGACGAAGAGATCGAGGTCGCCGTCGCCGTCGACGTCCGCCGCTGCGGCGCGCGACCCGCTGACGCTCATGGCCGGGAGGTGTCCCTCCGCTTTCCGGAAGTTGCCCCGGCCGTCGTTCAGGTACAGCCGGTCCTGGAGGGCGGGCGCCAGGTCCGAGAATTCGCTGCCGCCGCTCACCACGTACAGATCGACGTGGCCGTCGCCGGTTGCGTCGAAGAACACCGCACCGAGATCCTCCGACACCCTGTCCCGCTCGAACACCCGCTCCCCGCTCGGTACGAATCCTCCGGCGCGCTGCTGAATCAGGAGCTGCCCCGCCTGATCCTTCGCGCCGCCGATGAACGCGTCGTCCAGTCCGTCACCGTTCACGTCGGCGACGGCCATGAACGGCCCTTCCATCGAGAGCATCCTGGGCATCAGGCGCTCCCGGCGGAAGTCGGCGAACGCATTTTCGCGGTGCACGAACCCGAGCCCGACGCTGTCCGTGACATCCGCGAAGAGCGGCCTGCCGGCCGGCGTTGCAGCGGGAGTGGCGGCGGCCGCCTCCGCCTGCCTCGCCGTGACCCGCTGGTCCGCCGCGACGTTCATCAGCGTGGTGACCCGTCCGTCCGGCCACTCGACCGACACGGACTCGACCGTATTGGCCTCGCCGATGCCGAAGGTCAGCACGTAGTCCACGCTCGACTGGAACCCGCGCGACGGGATCTGCTCCTGAACGAGCGCGCGCTCGCCGCTTCGGACCGTCACTCTCGCGCCGACACCGAAGCGGTTGGGACCGTCACCGTCGAGCCTGATCTGAAGGTAGTGGTTGTCCAGGAGGGACGGGGCGTTGTTCCGATAGACGAACGCTTCCTGGTTGACGTTGTTGACCACCAGATCGAGTGCACCGTCCCCGTTCAAATCGCCGTACGCCGCACCACTGGAGAACCCTGGCGTATTCAGACCCCAGGCGTCGCCGGGGTTTGAAAATGCGAGATGGCCCTCGCCCCGGAATACGTAGTTCGGCAGCGGGGTCGACGTCGTAGCCTCGATCAGCTTCAGGAAGTCGACCCGCTCCCCCTGTACCGCGGCAGCCATCGTCTCATCGCGCGCCAGGAAGGACGCGTAGTCCTGGGACGTGACGTCCCGGAAGATCCCGTTCGTGACGTGAATGTCCTTGCGCCCGTCCAGGTCGAAATCCGCGATGAGGGCGCTCCAGCTCCAATCCGTCCGGGCCACGCCGGCCATCTGCCCGACCTCGCTGAACGTGCCGTTGCCGTTGTTCAGGTGGAGCGTGTTGCGCATGAACTGGTGATGATAGCCGTTCTTCACCTTGGCCTGGTAGCCGTCCCAGTCTTCGAACGACGAGGTGGTCTTAAGACGGTAGTCGTCCTCCGGCAGCATGTCGGTCACGTAGATGTCGAGCCACCCATCGTTGTCGACGTCGGCGATGTCTAGTCCCATGGACGAGAAGCTGATCGACGGCATCTGACGCTCGAGTGATTCGGCGAACGTGCCATCGCCGTTGTTGATGTAGAGATAGTCCCGCTCGAAGAAGTCGTTGGAAATGTAAATGTCCGGCCAGCCGTCGCGGTTCACGTCGCCCACGGCGACTCCCAAACCGAAGGCGATCTCACTCCCGAAGATGCCGGCCTGCTCGCTCACGTCGACGAACCGTTCCCCATCGTTTCGATAGAGCTTGTCTCCTCCGTGCGCATCGCGGATGTGGCGAATGTTCCGCAGCCCGAAGCTGCTGACGGGCCGGGGCGAGTTATTGACCACGTACAGATCGAGGTAGCCGTCACGATCGTAGTCGAAAAACGCCGCGTGCGTCGAATAGCCTTCGTCGGCAATGCCGAATTCGGCAGCCATCTCGCGAAATGTGGGGACGCCCCTCACATTCAGGCCTCGATGGATGTAGAGCGCGTTCGCCCGGTCCACCGCGGGACCGGCACCCGCGCGGCAGACGTAGATGTCGAGCCGGCCGTCGCCGTTCACGTCGGCGAAGGTGACGCCAGTCGCCCATTGCCCGTCGGCGGTGATCCCCGCTTCCTCGGTCACGTCGCGGAAGCGGAACCCCCCTTCATTCATGTACAGCCGGCTTGTGCCCTGATTCGACGTGAGCATCAACTCCGGCAGACCGTCGCCCGTGAGGTCGCCCAACGCCACCCCCCCACCGTTGTAGAAGTTGCGATACGTGAAGACGTTGAGGTCCTGCGTCTCGGCGAGGCGGTTCTCGAAGCGGATGCCGGTATAGCTCGCCGGCAGCAGGGTGAACAGCCGGCCGTCCGCCCCCGGTGCGTCGCCGCCAGCGCCTGCCGGAGCGGATCCATCGACGCCCGAGCAGCCGGCCAGCATGGCCGACGCGGCAAGCAGTCGCCTCATGGAAGGCATGGTGTTACGTGATCGACCTCGAGACGGCGGCGCAAGCAGCGGCAGAAGCGGCAGAGGCGGCAGGGGCGACATCCTGCCGCCTCTGCCGCCTCTGCCGCGCCTGCCGCAGCCCTGACTAGTACCCCGGATTCTGCGTCAACTCCGGGTTGGCGTCGAGCTGCGTCTGCGGAATCGGGAACAGGATGAGATGCGGCGCCCCGGCATCCTTGAACGACCACGGCTCGGTATATCCGCCAAACCGGATCAGATCCTGGCGCCGCTTGCCCTCGGCCGTGAGCTCGAAATGCCGCTCCGCGAGAATGGCGTCACGGTCGATGGCCGCGAGCGGCTCATCCGGCTCGAACACCCGCTCCCGGAGCATGTTCACCAGGGCGAGCGCTTCGCCGCTTCCCGGCGTGATCTCGTTCAGCGCCTCGGCCTTGATCAGGTAGATCTCGGCAAGGCGGAACCAGGCGAAGTCGTTCCCGTTGTGCTCGGCCGTGCGGTTGGGGTCCGGCGGATACTTGAGGATCCGCGGGCCCTCGGCTTCGGTGGCCTGTGTCTCGTCCTGGATGTCCACCGTGAAGACCAACGGATTGCCCTGCCGGTCGTTCACCGGGTCACCCGAATCCAGGTCGACCTGCGGCCCCACCAGGAACATCCCCAGACGCCCGTCGTCTGCGTCGAACGCGTTGTACGTCTCGGCCAGCGCCGCGAAGCCGTTCCACGGCGTGGGATCGAACTGGTTGTAGTGCAGAGTGCGCATTACGAAGTTGAGACCCAAGCCCGTCTCGTTCGAGTGCTTGGCGACCATGATGTTCTCGGGCGAGGTCGTGTTGTCGGCCGTGAAGTTGGAGAACCAATCGCTGGCCAGGCTGTACACCCCGGAGTTCATGATACGGTCCGCGGCGTCGATGGCGGCCTGGCAGGCGCTCTGGCCCCCCACCTGCACGTTCAGGCACGAATTGTACGTGACCGGGCTGACCGCGTCCGCCGCGAACACCCCGGCGTTCAGATACAAGCTGGCCAGGATCGCGTCGGCGGCGCCCGACGTCATCCGTCCGTGGCTGGCCGCCGGCCAACTCTCGGGCAACACGGTACGCATCGCGTTCAGCTCGTCCGCGATGAACTGGAACACCTCCGCGCGGGTGTTGCGGGGACGCGCCAGGATCTCCGAGGTCGTCACGATCGGCACGCCGCCGAACAGGTCCAGCAGGACGTAGTAGTAGAACGCCCGCAGCGTCCGCGCCTCGGCCTCGATGATCTCCTGGTCGGGCACGGTGAGATTCTGGAGCGCCTCGAGCAACACGTTTGCGCGCGTGATGCCGCTGAACGGAACGCTCCAGGCCCCGTTGACCGCATCGAGTCCCGCCGGGCTGTTGGCGGTCCAGGTGTGCCGCTGGATCTCGAGCCACAGGCCGTTGTCGAACCAGTCCTGGCCCCGCGTCGGCACGATCAGCTCGTCCGAGCTGACCTCGCTAAGGTTGTAGTAGTTCCAGAGCAGTCCGCCGTTGTTGGCAGTGGCCAGAGGGGAGTAGATCGCCGCGAGACTGCTGAGCACTTCCTGCTCGGTCTGGTTGAAGTTCTCCGGCGTGATCGCGCTGGTCGGCTCGATCTCCAGGTCGGTGCAGCCCACAAGGGGCAGGACGGCCGCCGCCGGGACGAGGAGCAGCGTCGCCCATTTCGAACGTAGTGTCTTCATGAGATTCTCGACCGTTACAGAGTTTGTCGGCGCTCTCCTGGTGATTACGGGCGTCCGGCGGCGCTGTGCCGAGCAGGGTGCCGCCGGACGCAACCAGCGTAGCCGCATCAGAACACGAACCGCACGCCGCCCGTGAACGTCCGCGCGCGCGGATAGCTCAGATAGTCGATCCCGCGGGACGCGATACCGGCGTCCGAGTGGGCCTCCGGGTCATACCCCGAATACCCCGTGATCAAGAAGAGGTTGTCGGCCGCCGCGTAGATCCGCGCCGTCCGTGCGCTCCCCAGGAACGTCGGCAGCTCGAACGTATACCCTACCGTGATGTTCTGCAGCCGAATGAACGACCCGTCCTCGATCCAGCGCGACGAGAAGATGGCCGGTTGGGTGATGCCGATGGGATCATCCACCGCCTCGGCCAGGAAGTTCTTGTCCTGCAGCGCGTTGCCCTTGGTGGAGTAGACCAGCGCGGTGTTGTTGAACACGTCCAGCCCCTGCTCGGCCCGCACGACGAGGCTCGCGTCCAGCCTCCCTAACGTCACCTGGCTGCGCACCGCCACGGTGAAGTCCGGATTGGCGTCGCCGATCGGCCTGAAGTCCTCGGCGCCCCGCGTCGTGGTCTGCCCGACGAGGTTGCCATCTTCGTCGTAATCGTTGAACAGCTGTACGCCCTGGTCGTTGACCCCCACGAACTCCGGCCCGAAGAACGTCCCCAGCGGGTGACCGGGGAGAATCCGTTGGGACACCTGGTTGGACTGCCCCTGACCGCTCACGTCACCGGTGGTGATGAAGCTACGGCCCCCCAGGTCCACGACCTCGTTCCGCTCCGCCGCGAAGACGAGGCCGGCCTGCCACGTGAAGTTCGGGCGGTTGATGACCAGCGCATCGAGAGCCGCCTCCAATCCCTGGTTGCGAACCTTCCCGATGTTCTCGAGCCGTGTGCCCACCACCGCCGGCTGGGGGACGGTCACCTCCAGCAGGAGGTCCGAGGTGTTCTTCACATAGTACTCGAAGCTGCCTGAAATCCGGTTGTCCGCGAAGCCGTAATCCACGGCCACGTTGACCTGCGTCGTCCGCTCCCACTTGAGATCCGGGTTCGGATTCCTTGTGAACGCCACGCCGACCGTCCGCGTATCGCCGAACGGGTAGCTCGCCCCTTCGCTGGGTTCCAGCACGATGAGCGAGGCGAAGGCCGGCACCGCCTCGTTGCCTTGCACCCCGTAGCCCGCCCGGAGGCGCAGCTCGGAGAACGGCGAGTCCTGCATGAAGTCTTCCTCGCTGATCCGCCACGACGCCGATACGGCCGGGAAGGTGGCCCACCGGTTGTTGGCGCCGAACCGGGACGATCCGTCATGACGCAGCACCCCGGTCAGGAAGTAGCGATCCTTGAACCCGTACGTGACCCGCGAGAACAATCCGATGAGGCGACTGTCTTGCTGGAAGGACTCGGGTGCAACGAGGTCCGATCCGACCCCCAGATTATTGAAGCCGAGCGCGTCGGTGAAGAAGTTCTGGGCCTCCGACTGGAACTGGGCTTCCTCGTAGTCGTTGTATTCGTATCCGGCAACGACCTCGAGATCGTGCGACGTGCCGAAGCGCTGGCTCCAGGTGAGGAGCCCCTGCAGGGTCACCGCCGTCAGGTCCCTGCTGATCTGGAGGCCCACGCCACCACCCGCTTGCGCCCCCGCAGGATTCGACCGCGGGATGAACTGGCGCCGCGTGCTCTCGCTCCGGTCCACACCCACCGTCAGCTGACCGCTCAGGCTCTCGAGGATCTGGAGCTGAGCCCTGACGTTGCCGAGCGTGCGGGTCGTGTTGGCGAAGTCCTGAACCTGCTCGGCGAGCGCCACTGGATTACGAGTCGACGTTTGCGCGGGGATCTCGAAGAACACTTCCTGGTCGGTCGCCGGATCGGTCACCATGATCGGCTGCGTCGGGTTGAAGGTGACCATGTTCTGGAAGACGCCGCCTTCGAAGCCACCCGTGTCCTCGAACGGGAGGTAGTCGTTGCGAACGTGGGAAGCCGTCAGGTTGAGACGGAGCTGGAGGCGGTCGTCCCAGGCGTACTGCGTGCCGTTCAGCCGGGCCTGGAAGCGCTCGAGCCCGCTGCTCAACGACACGCCCTCCTGGTTCATGTAGTTCAGGGAAGCGCGGTACTGCGTAGTCTCCGTGCCGCCCGAGAACGCCAGGTTGTGGTTGTGCGTCACGCCGGTCTGGGTGACGGCATTCTCCCAATCGGTGTTCGCGTTACCCAAACCGTCCAGGCGCGAAGGGTCGAGATTGCCAAGCGCGACCTGCTCCTGGACGAACTGGCGGTACTGTGCCCCGTTCAGCAGGTCCAGCGACCGCGCGGGCGCCGACGCGGACACGTATCCGTCGTACTCGAACGTGCTCCGGTCGCGCTGCCCCTGCTTGGTCTCGATCAGAATGACCCCGTTGGCCCCGCGGGCGCCGTAAATGGCGGCGGCGGCGGCGTCTTTGAGGATCGTGATGGATTCGATGTCGTTCGGATTGATGAGATTCAGCGGGTTACGGGGCAGCGCGGGGTCCCCACCGATCCCGACGGCCTGGGGTTCCGTCGCCAGGTTCTGAACCGGAACGCCGTCGACCACGTACAGCGGATCGTTGCTCGCGCTGATCGACGTGCCGCCCCGGATGCGGATCTGCTGGCCCGCCCCGGGCTCGCCGTGGTTCTGCGTGATCAGCACGCCGGCCACGCGGCCCTGGATCAGCTCGTTGGCGTTCGTGATCTGGCCGACGTTCGCCTCGTCCGCGTTGATCGACGCGATGGATCCGGTGATGGCCTTGCGCTCCTGAGCACCGTAGCCGGTAACCACCACCTCGTCCATCACCACCGCCTGCCGCACGAGCGAGAACTCCACGGTCGTCGTCTGGCCGGCCGAGACCGTGACCTCTTGCGTCACGGGAGCGTACCCGATGATCCGCGCCGTCACCCGGTGCGTCCCCACCGGCACGTCGGTGAGATCGAACGTCCCGTCGAGTCCCGCGGTCGTCCCGCGCCGCGTTCCCTCGATCAGGACGCTGACACTGCCCACCGCCTCCAGCGTCGTCGCATCGGACACGCGGCCGGATATCGTCCCCGTCTGGGCCAGGAGCTGACCCGACGACAGTGAGCCGACCAGGAATGCAAGACCGACTGTACGGGCGAGCGTCATAGTCTGCCCTCCACGGATGGGAGTGGAACGTCGCTGTGGTTCACCTGGGACCGCGCGCCGGTACGGCGTGCTGGTGGGAAGTGCTGGAGGCGACCACGGGGCGCAAGCCGCCGTCCGGACTCGTGTTCCCGACGCGACTGCCCGGGGAACGATCTCGGGGCGGAGCCTGCACGTCACCACGTAAGTGGCCGCTCATCTGCTTACCTCTTACCTCTGGCGGCTGCGTTAGCGGGCCCGAGCCCCATGACCTTCGCGTCGACGCGCCGCCTTGGACCGGCAGACCGGTGCGGGTAGAACAATCCGAACACGCTCGGAGGGATGCCGCAACCGGCGAGGTATGAAGGATGAAAGATTCACCCGCAGCCAGCTACGGTCAAGGGTGACCCCCTTCTTCTTCTTCACTATTTGACTCGGTTCCCTTTCTGCGTCTTGCCACCGTCCCGCGGCGACCGAGCGGTGGACGCACCACCACGCGGCCCGTCTAGAGGTCCAGGTCCCGCAGATGGGCGTGGCTCCGCCGCGCGCTCTCCAGCGGGTCCGCCGGGTTATCGTGTTCTACGAAGTAATGCCGGATCCCCGCCTGGGCCGCCCGCGCGAAGATACGCGCGAAGTCGATCTCACCCTGCCCGACGTCTACCATCGCGCCGTCTGCGGACATGTCCTTGACGTGGACGAGGGGAAAGCGGCCGGGGTAGCGCCCGAAATACTCGAGGGGATCGTGGCCGCCCTTCGTGATCCAGAAGAGATCCAACTCGAATTGCACGAGCGTGGGATCGGTCTCGTCCAGCAGCAGGTCGAACGGCAGCCGGTCACCCAGCGTCACGAATTCGAAGTCGTGATTGTGGTAAGCGAACGTGATCCCCCTCGCCCGCGCCGCCATGCCCGCCCGGTTGAAGAGTTCGGCGAATCGGCGGTAGCCATCCGCCGTACGCTGCGACTCCGGAATCCAGGGGGTCACGACGTACCCATGCCCGATCTCGGCGGCCGCATCCAACACACGGTCCCACCCATCGCCCGGCTCCGGCATGCCGATATGGGCCGCCGGCGCGCGCAGCCCGTTGGCCTCGAGGAGCTCTCGAATCCGCTTGGGGGGACGGTCGAAGTAGCCGGCGAACTCCACCTCCCGATACCCGATCTCCGCCACCGCCGCCAGCGTCCCTTCGACGTCCTCCTGCATGCGACGCCGCAGCGTGTAGAGTTGGATACCGACGGGGTCAAGACGGTCGGTCGTCTCCGGCCAACGGCGCCCACACACGACCGCGGTGGCGCCGAGCCAGGCGAGGAAATCACGGCGGGGTACCATGGGGTCCAAGTTACGGCGGAGGGTCCACGAAGGCTATATTGTCCGGCCAGCAGCCACCTGCGAGCGTCCATGATCCCGCGAGCCACCCGTCTTCCCGCGTTCCTCTTCGCCCTCGGCGCCGTCCTGGCGTGCACGGCATCGGGCCAGACCGAGCAAGCTCCCCTGAACACGCTCACTGCGGCGGAGCGCGCCGACGGGTGGCGCCTGTTGTTCGACGGCCGGTCGACCGCCGGGTGGCGCGGGTTCCGCAGCGCCGACGCGCCCGGCGGGTGGCAGGTGGTGGGCGGCGCCCTGACCCGCACGGGGCCCGGCGGCGACATCGTGACGGAGGAGCAGTTCGCGGACTTCGAGCTCGCGCTGGAATGGCGGGTCGAGCCGGGCGGCAACAGCGGGATCTTTTACCGCGCCACGGAAGACGCGCCACGTATCTACGAGACGGCGCCCGAGATGCAGGTGCTTGATGACGAACGGCACGTCGACGGCCAGCTGGCCGTCACCTCCGCCGGCGCCAACTACGGGCTCCATCCCGCCCCGCCGGACGTCGCCCTCCCCGCCGGCGAGTGGAACCAGGCTCGGATCGTCGCTCGCGGCGCGCACATCGAGCATTGGCTCAACGGCGTCAAGATGGTGGAGTACGAGCTGTGGACCCCGGAGTGGGAAGCACTGGTCAGGAACAGCAAGTTCGCCGACTGGCCGCAGTACGGCCGCGCCGCTCGCGGCCATATCGGGCTGCAGGACCACGGCGACCCGGTGGCGTTCCGCAATATCAAGATCCGGGCGCTGCCGTGACGCCGCTCCGGCCCGCCCGCTCGATCTCGCTCACTCGACGGACCGTTCCGACACCTCCTCGTAGCCCCGACCAGCCATGAAACCCTTTCTCGGCACCAGACTCGGCGTCATGATGTTCCTCCAGTTCTTCGTCTGGGGAGCGTGGTACACGACTGTCGGCAACTACATGTCGGCGCACGACATGGCCTCCCTGACCCACTGGCCGTATACGGTCAACCCTATTGCGGCCATCGTGGCGCCATTCTTCCTCGGTCTGGTAGCGGACCGGTATTTCCCCACGGAACAGGTACTCGGCGTGCTGCATTTGCTGGGCGGCGCCATCATGCTATTCGTCCCCCACGCGACCGGCGCGCCCCTGCTGTTCATCCTCCTGTTGCTGGTCTACAACCTGTGTTATATGCCGACGCTCGGGCTGGCCAACTCCCTCGCCTTCCACAACATCAAGAACCAGGAGCGGCAGTTTCCGCTGATTCGCGTGTTCGGCACCATCGGGTGGATCGTCGCGGGACTCTTCATCGGCTTCGTGCTGGGTCGGTTCACCGGCGATCAACTGCCCGACACGACGTCTTTGCCGCTCTATACCGCCGGCATCGTCAGCCTGCTCCTGGGGCTCTACAGCTTCAGCCTGCCGCACACGCCCCCCCCGGCCGCCGGTCAACCGGTCTCCTTGCGGAGCATCGTCGGGTTGGACGCGCTGCACCAGTTGGGGAGCAAGCCGTTCTACGTTTTCATGGCGACCTCGTTGCTCCTTTGCATCCCGCTCGCGGCGTACTACGCGTACGCGCCGGTCTTCGCTCGTGTCGGCGTGTACGACGCGGGGACGGCCAACGTCGTCACCGGGCTTTTCCCCAACCCATCATCCCTTCTGACGCTGGGGCAGATGTCCGAGGTCGTGTTCATGCTGCTCATGCCGGCGTTCTTCGTGCGGCTGGGCGTGAAATGGATGTTGCTCGTGGGCATGGGAGCCTGGGCCCTGCGCTACGCGCTGTTCGCGCTGGGCGCGCCGACCGCGATCTTCTGGATGATTGCCGGGGGCATCCTGCTGCATGGCATCTGTTACGACTTCTACTTCGTCACGGGGCAGATCTACGTCGACAAGAAGTCGACAGCTGGGATCCGGGGGCAGGCACAGGGCATGCTGGTGCTCGTCACGTACGGTATCGGGATGCTGATCGGCGCGCAGGTGGCCGGCAACATCTACAACCGCTTCTTGGGCGAGGCCACCGACCTGACGCTCGCGCAGTGGCAACAGTTCTGGTTCGTCCCGGCGGCGTTTGCCGCGGTGGTCATGGTGGGCTTCGGCATACTGTTCCACGACCGGGTGGAGCGGGCGCCGGTGGCCCCCGCGGATGAGGAGCCGGTTCCGGGAGCCCCGTAACGTTCGTCGACGATCCCCATTATCGGCGAACCTTGCTTCACCGAGAGAACGCGGAGATCGCCGAGATGTCGGCGCCGGTCGGCGATGACCTGGCGCCGCCGTCGACGAACCATGATGTGTAGATCCCTCTCGGCTCTCCTTGGCTCTCTTCTCTTGCTAGTTGGATGCGGCTCCGACCAAACCGGCCCGCCATTGTTCAGACAACTGCCCCCCGATCAGACCGGGGTCACGTTCGCCAATACCATCACGACTACGGATTCGGTAAACGTTCAAACCGACGTCTTTGTCTATAACGGCGGGGGTGTGGCTATCGGTGACATCGATAACGACGGATTGCCGGATGTTTTCTTGACGGGCAACATGGTCTCGAGCCGCCTGTACTTGAACAACGGCGACATGCGGTTCGAAGACATAACAGAGTCCTCGGGCGTCACGACGGAAAGATGGGCGACCGGCGCCAGCATGGTGGATATCGATAGCGACGGGTACCTGGATGTCTATGTTTCCGTTTCCGGACCCAAATGGTCCAGCCCGGAGGACCGGGCCAATCTGCTGTTTCTCAACAACGGGGATCGAACCTTCACGGAAGCTGCCGCAGCATATCATATCGCTGACACCGGCTTTACCACGCACGCCGTCTTCTTCGACTACAACGGGGACGGATACCTCGACCTCTTCCTGCTCAGCAACTCTCCCGAGGACTTCGCCCGCGGTGAGGCGGAGAGGCACCCAACCGGCGCCCGCAGTAGGAGTCCCGCCAGTTACGATCAACTCTATCGCAACGACGGCGACGGTACGTTTACGAACGTGTCCGGGGAAGCGGGGATCCTGGCGGAGGTGGGGTTCGGACTTGGCGTGGCGGTTACCGACCTGAACAGTGACGGGTGGCCCGACATCTATGTCTCGAACGACGACACGCCCAGCGATGTTCTGTACGTCAATAACGGGGATGGAACGTTCACCGACAAAGCCGCCGAATGGCTCAAGCATACGAGTTTTGCGGGCATGGGCATGGATATCGCCGATTTCAACAACGACGGCTGGCCCGACATTCTGCAGACGGACATGATGCCGGAGGACCTGGCGGGACGAAAACGGATGAGCGGATCCACCTCCTACGGCGATTTCATGCAGTTGCGCCGGCGAGGATTCCACTACGATTACAACCTGAACTCCTTGCAACTGAACAGCGGGACCATTGACGGCGGCAATGTCATCTTCAGCGAGATTGCACGCTTGGCCGGTGTCGCGCACACGCATTGGAGCTGGAGCGCCCTGTTTGGCGATTATGACAATGATGGATACAAGGACATCTTCATCACCAACGGCTATCCCAAGGCGGTTATCGATTACGACTACCAGATAGCCATGTACGACGTGCGCCAAGTTCGAGACCAGGAGCTTGCCAATCGGCGGGGGCTGGAGACGCTGAATGAGCTGCCCGGGTACGAGGTGTCCAACTACGTGTTCCGGAACGAGGGTGACCTCACGTTCGCCGACAGAACCAACGAATGGGGCATGAACCATCCGGGCTTCTCCTACGGAGCGGCGCATGCGGATCTGAACAACGACGGTAGACTCGATATCGTGGTGAGCAACATCGACGCTCCGGCGTTCATCTACCAGAACGGCCAGCCCGATAGCGGCAGGAATCACTATCTACAGATCAAGCTGCAGGGAAAGGATCCCAACCGGGGGGGGATCGGATCGAGACTGATCCTCACCGCCGGGGGACGGAAGCAGTTTGTCTACCACACCCCGTACCGGGGGTACATGTCCAGCATGGATGACCGAATTCATTTCGGGCTGGGTGAGGCCACGCGCGTGGATAGCCTGGAAGTGCACTGGCCCGATGGCAGTCATCAGTTGCTGACCGATCTCCATGTTGATCGGATACTGACCGTGAGTCAGAAGGATGCGACCGAGAGCAATGGCTCCAACCCCGCTGCTCCCGCTCCGGTTCGTAGGTTCCACCCTATGGACGACGGTCGAGCCTTGGCGTACGAGCACCAGGAGAAGGCCCTCGTCGATTATTCCGTACAACCGCTGTTGCCGCATATGCTCTCCAGGCAGGGACCGCCGCTGGCGGTGGGAGACGTAACCGGCGACGGACTGGATGATGTCTTCATCGGCGGCGCGGCAGGTTTTCCGGGCACGCTCTTCATCCAGCGAGCAGACGGCGGGTTCGTCGAGTCCACCACCTCTCAACCGTGGGCGGCCGACAAGGACCACGAAGATTGGGGAGCCCTGTTCTTCGATGCCGATGGGAACGGGCTCCTCGACCTGTACGTGGCCAGCGGCGGATATCAGCTGGTACCGGGTTCGGAGTTGTTGCAGGACCGTCTCTATATCAACCAGGGGGGCGGCAGGTTCCTGCGAGATACACTCGCATTGCCCGTCATGTTGAGCAGCACCGCCAGCGTCACGGCCGGCGACTTTACAGGCGACGGCAGATTGGATCTGTTCGTGGGCGGCCGGCTGGTGCCCAGAAACTATCCATACCCGACCCGCAGCCATCTGTTACGGAATGATGGGGGCAAGTTCACGGACATTACGGAAGAAGCAGCTCCGGACCTGATGGAGCCCGGTGGGATGATCACCGATGCCGTCTGGATGGATTTCTCCGGCGACGGGCGATTGGATCTGGTCACAGCGGGGATCTGGATGCCGGTTGAGTTCTTTGAAAACGATGGAGCACGGTTGCGGAAGGTGACCGGCTCCGTGGGGTTGCCCGCCATGCGGGGTTGGTGGTACAGCCTCGAGGCAGGAGACTTCAACCACGACGGCCATCCAGATCTCGTGGCCGGCAATCTGGGTTTGAATCACACGTACACGACATCCGAGGAGAGCAAGTTCGGGGTCTATGCGGCCGACTTTACCGGCAACCGGACGACGGACATCGTGCTGACGCAGGAAGTGGACGGAACGGAGTACCCCTTTTTTGGGTTGGCCGCGTTAGGCACGGAGATCTATACGATTGGTTTGCAGTTCCCCACATACGAATCGTTTGCCGCAGCATCCATCCAGCAGATCTTCACTTCCTCCCAATTGGAGGGGGCAGTCCATTACCAGGCGGATACCTTTGCCAGCGTCTACCTGCAAAACGACGGAGACGGAACCTTCACCTCGTTTCAGCTGCCGAATCTCGCGCAGGTATCACCGATCAACGGGATCATTGCCCACGACGTTGACGGAGACGGGCATCTCGATCTGATCGTGGCGGGAAACCTCTACGACTCCGAACCAAACACGCCACGACCTGATGCAGGCAATGGCCTGTGGCTGATGGGCGACGGCCATGGTCACTTCACGCCGGTTCCTCCATTCGAAAGCGGATTCCTGGCCCCTTTGAACGTCACGGGTCTGGCCCTGATCGATACGCCGAGCGGGAAGGCCGTTCTCGTTGCCAATAACGGCGATCCGCTTCAGGCGTTTACGATCGGAGACCGTTCGGCGCCCTAAAAAGAAGCCCCGCCCCGACGGGCTGTCGGGGCGGGGCGCGGTTCGCGATGAGATGTGCTCCTACCACCCCGGGTTTTGCACCAACCGGTCTTCACCCTCCGCCCGGCTCAACTCGATCTGGACGGGCGGGATCGGATAGAGGTTATATCGATCGGTGACCGGCGCCGCGGCTGCAAGGAATGCCCTCCTTCCCTGCTCGACCGCAAGGTACTCGTTGAGCACCTGGATCGCCATTCCCCAGCGCCGCAGGTCGAAGAAGCGGATCCCTTCCATGGCCAGCTCGAGCCGTCGCTCGTACTGAACGGCGTTTCTGGCAAATGTCTGATCGCCCCATGGTGCCGTGTACTGGCCGACTTGATAATCGGCCCACGCAATCGAGGCATCATCGATGGGCACGGCAATCCGAGCGTCCCCAGCACATGCGGGATACAGCGCCACCAAGGCTGCGGCTCGGTTTGCGTCCGCTGGAAGCCCACACCCCTGGGCGGCAACGCCGGCCCGTGCCCTGATCTCGTTGACGATCGTGCGGGCCTCTTCGAGGGACCCCACTTCGACTTCCGCCTCAGCCAGCAGCAGCAGCAGGTCGGCGTACCGGAAGATGTGGATGTTCACGGAATTCAATTGCGTGTTCACCCAACCAACGTTGCTCACGGCGCCGCTGGAAGACTCATGGACGTTCTTCTTCCCGCTGTACGGACCTCCGTAATCTCTGCTCCTGATCCAGCCCGCCTCGTGGAGCCCCCAATCCTTGTAGGGTACGGCATCCCTCCCCACCGTCCAATCCAGTCGCGGATCCACCGGGATGATGGCTGAGCCGTCGAGATTGTCGTCTCTGGCGTTCCAATTGGGATCCGTCACGGCCAGCGGGAGCCCGTCGACGTCCACGCCGAAGAAGTTGACCAGGTTCTGAGAGGGCTGGTGAAAGCCACAGCACCCGAAGGGGCTGCCGGAGTGGGGGAAGTTCAGGCGTTCTCCATAGTTCGCATTGTTCCCATCCGGCTCGCCGTCATTCGCCGAGGCCTGAAACGCCAAGATGGTTTCGGGGCCGTTGGCAAACTCCGTGAACCCCGTCCATACGTGATGGTAGTCTGGCTCCAGCGCGAACGGTCCGCCCGTCCTGACCTCCCGCAGGGTCGTCAGGCCTCCGGCATAGTCACCGGAATAGACCTGCACCCTCCCTTTGTAGGCTCGGGCCGTCCACTGCGTCGCTCTTCCGACCTGCGAATTCCTTGGAATCGCGGGCAGCAACCCGATGGCTGCGTCGAGGTCACTCAAGATCAACCCGGCGGCATCCACGCCCATGTTGGTCTTGCGGAAGTCCTCATCCTCCTCGGTGTAGTACGGGATGTTCTCCCACATCTTCCACGCTTCAAAGTGATAGTGCGCCCGCAAGAACAGCGCTTCTCCACGGATGCCGTCCGCGTCACTGTCGGAGATCACACCCGGGCTGTCCATGAGCACCTTGTCCAGCAGACGGAGCGTCGCATTCGCTCGAACCACCCCTTCGTACGCGCCTCTCCATCTGTCGTTGAGGTAGTCCTCGGAGAGACCGGTGCTCCAATTGTACAATTCGAGGTCGGTGATATTGGGCTGGTCCGTGGGTTCGGACCCCTTGTAGGCGTCATCGCTGGGGACGCTTCCCCACACCCAGTTGCTCGCAGCGGACCCCCAGGCACCGCCTACTCCGGTGGTCCAGTCCAACACCCGGTAGGTGGCGATGAGTGAGCCCTCGACGCCCGCTTGGTTCGCGAGCGTCTGTTCATCGAGTGTCCCTTGGGGGGCGCCGGCCAGAAAGTTCTCACAGCCGTACGTGGCGCCTGCCAGGAGAATCGGGAGCGCTGTCCCGAATAGCCGTTTGAACCTGTTCAGCATTCGCATCGTCTTCGGTTCCTTTGTAAAAGACGATCCAGATCAGAATGTGGTGCTGACGCCGAAGCTGATCGTTCTGCTGCTGGGGTACGTGCCCCTGTCGATCCCTCGATACTGATCCCTGATGTCGCCCGCAGGCCCGAAGACGTTCGCGGCCGGCAAGGCCGGATCGAGGCCGTCGTATCCTGTAATGGTGAACAGATTCTCCGCCTGTGCATAGATCCTGAGCCCGGGAATCCATGCCGGCAGCGTGAATCCCACTTGGAGGTTTCGCAGTCTGACGTAGGATCCGTCCTCCACGTAGAAACTGCTCAGCTGGCGACTGAAGGCATCGTTCACATCCAGTCTGGGATACTTGGCGTCCGGGTTCTCCGGCGTCCAGGAATCGGTCAGCAGGTCCCGCCTCACGTTGGTACTGAAGTTGCGGAACACGTAGAATTCCTTTTGGACGTCGAAAATGTCGTTCCCGAACGTGCCGAACAGGGTTGCGCTGAAGTCCCAATTCTTCCAGCGAACGCCAAGATCGAATCCGGCCGTGAAATCCGGGTGGGGATTCCCGATGATCGTCCGGTCGTCCAAAGTGATCTCTCCGTCCCCGTTCACGTCCTGGAACCGGATCCGGCCGGGAGCTGCTCCGTCCTGCTGCGCATGCGCATCCACCGCAGCCTGATCGGCAAACAAGCCATCCGCCACCAAGCCGTAGAACGAACCGATTGGTTGCCCAACCTGGTTGATCACTTGATTCCCAAAACGCGTCGTGATCGGGCCGAAGAAAAAGTCCTGCACCCCGTCGATCCGGACGATTTCGTTCTTGTAGGTGCTTCCGTTCAGGTTCACGCTCCAGCTCAAGTTATCGCCGGGGGTCCCTCGGTATCCGATGGAGAAGTCAACACCCCTGTTCCTCATCTGGCCGACGTTCACAATGGGGGGAGCGGCCACTCCCGCCGTACCGGGGGTGGGGGGGTCGAACAACAGATTGTCCGTGTCTCTCTGGTAGACGTCCAGGATGAGATTGGCCCTACCACCGAAGAACTCGACATCCAGGCCGACGTTGATGGATTCGTTCTCTTCCCACTTCAATTCATCGTTCCCCAAGGACGTCTGCCGGAATCCCGCGACGATCGTGCTGTTCGATCCAGCGATATCGTAGAAGGTGTCTCCCAATCCGCCGCCGAATTGGCTCACGATACGTCCGGTGGGGATGTTCTGGTTCCCCGTGAGACCCCATCCGGCCCGGAGCATGATGTTCGTGAAGAAGTCGCTTCCCGCCAAGAACGACTCCTCGGACAACCGCCAGCCGAGGCCGACGGCCGGGAACGTGCCCCACTGGTTAGTGGGCCCCAACCTCGAGGAGCCGTCGCGTCGCAGCGTGACGCTCGCGTGATACCGGTTGTCGTAGTTGTAGTCGACCTTCCCAAAGTAGGACAACAATGAGCCGTTACTGCCTGTGCTGCTTACCGTCTTGGTATCCGGGTCGCCGATCGCATCCTGAATGAATCTGGCGTCGATGGCCGTGGTGATCAGGTTGCTGATGCCGCCGGACACGAGCCTGCTGGTGGTTTCGTTCGCTTCGTGTCCTACCAGCACGCCGAGGTTGTGCCGCTCGGCGACCGTGCCCGAATAGTTGACCGTGTTACTCCAGGTCCAATCCGTGAATCGGCTGACATTCTCGGCGAGGCTGTTGACGAGCGACGGCTCGGAATTCTCCGGGAGGATGGGATTAAAGCCTCTGAACGACCCCTCACCCAGGTTGAAGCCGAACCTGGTATTCACGGAGAGTCCGTTCGTCACTTCGAAGCCGGCAAACACGTTCCCGACGAACCGGGTGTTTCTGGATCTATCGTCCTTGTTACCCCAGGCCGCCTTGAGCGGGTTCGTCTGATTACCAAGACCGGGCGCCTTGCCGGAGGCGAAATTGCCCTGAACGTCGTACACCGGGACGACAGGCTGCATCAGGATGTTCTTGCCGACGATGCCGTCTTCGGCGAATCCTCCCGGGTCGTCCAGGCCGCCGAACCCCTCATCGAGCGAGAACGCGAAGTTTTCGCCGACTGTGAGCCTGCCGAGGTCGAACGAGGTGTTGACACGGGCCGTGCCCCGCTGGAACCGGTTGAACGCTGCGGTGCCTTCCTGATTGAGGTAATTGAAGGAAACGCTGTAGCGCTGCTCCGCACTCCCGCCCGCGATACCCAGATTGAAATCGAATACGGGAGCAGACCCGAAAACGGCGTCCCACCAGTTCGTCCCCGCACTGCCCGGCATGATCAGAACGTCCGGGAACGAATACGAACTCTCGTCCACGTTCGTCGTCTGCGTAACGCCGTCATTCGGCCAGATGTAGGCAGGAATCGTGGGATTGTCGGGATCGCCATAGACGTTCGTCGGCACCGGCAATCCCGCGTTTTCGTTACTGCGTTTGACGATCTCATGGTACTCTAGGGCGTCCAGAATGAGGAAATCGTCATAGCCGCGGACCGGCGTGGACACCCCCGATCGTGCGTCAATCGTAATCTGGGGCGCGCCCGCGCTGCCTTTTTTCGTTTCGATGATGACGACGCCGTTATTTGCCCGTGAACCATAGATGGAAGCAGCCGATGCATCCTTCAGGACTTGGATCGACTCGATATCGTTTGGATTCAGCCAGTTGATATACGAGTCCTGAATCGGCGTCCCGTCGATGATGTACAGCGGATCATTGTTCTGGAACGAACTGACGCCCCGGATCCTCACCGTGCTTCGTGAGGCGGGAGACCCGCTTGCCTCGACCGTTACACCGGGAACGCGACCATCCAGCCGTTTGAGCACGCTGGACGACGTTTGTTTTTGGAGACTTTCGATATCGACGCTGGAGACTGCCCCGGTAATGTCGGCCCGTCGCTGGGTGCCGTAGCCCGTCACGATGACCTCGTCCAACACCGCAATGGATTCTTCCAGGACCACGTCGAGCGTCGTGCGTCCGGCAACGTTCACCCCAACCGCGAGATACCCGATAAAATTGAAGATCAATACACCATCTGCGGACGCCGTCACGGTGTACCTGCCATCCGCACCCGTGACGGTGCGAACGTCAGTCCCCGGTATTCGTACGGTGACTCCCCGGAGCGTATCGCCGCTCACGGAGGTGACCGTTCCGGAAACCTGGACCTGCTGGCCGAATGCCGTGCCGCACAACGCCAGCAGCAACGCCAAACTCATTCCCGCTGCACCGAAGAAGTGACGACGACTCTCACGCATGTCTTCCATGGCAAGCCTCTCCTTCATCCTGCGGGTCTTCGCATGACCTTCAGGCCTTCGCGGGCGATCAGGTCGCGATACGTAATGGGCTGTATGTTCTGGGCCTCGAGGGCCTCGGTGAACCGCGGTGACGTGAGCGCCTCCAGGTCGCCGTGACGATTCGCGCTCATATCCGCGAGCGGCCGGCCGGTGTTCACATCCGACAGCGCGCCCAACTCCGCATCGTCGATCCCGAAAACGGAGGCCGGCGAGATGGCCAGCAGGGGGCAATTGTATACCGCAACAACCCGTGATGCGTCCATGTGCTAGCCCTCACGGCGGCTACACCGGCCCGGACACCGCGATGCATGAGTGGACGACCAGGCGGAGGGGGAGGGCCCCGCCTTATCCGCATACTATTCATGCTTTTCGCGGAGAACGCAAGGCTGGGGATGGCCGTCCGCCGTCAGGCCCCCGCCCCCCTCCATTTCCCCTGCGCCACCGCCGGGACGAACGTCTCGAGATCCTTGGGCGGGAACTCGAGCGTGCGCCCCTGCTCGGCGCTCATGTAGGCGGTCATCAACATCCTCACCACCTCGAACCCGTCGTCGAAGGTGAGGAGCGGCTCCTCCTTGCCGAGGAACACCCGCACGAAATGCCGGTCCTCGGCCTCATACCCGTACGCCACGGGCTCATCCGGCACGACCGGCATGAGCCCCATCTCGGCATTCTGCTTCTCGACCAGATCCTCACCCGCCTCGCCCCGCACCTCGCGGGAGAAGAAGAGACTCAGCGAGCTGTCCAGCGTATTCCACGACATGGAATACTGTGGTCCCAACAGCTCCCCCGAGAGCCGCAGGCCGGCGCCGACGAAGCTCCACGACGTCGTGGCCTCCCCGAGCGCCAGGTCCCCGCTCACTGTCTCGAACTCGACCGTGAGGCTGGCAAAGTCTTCGGAGGGACGCTTCGAGTAGTCGACCTCCTTCCCGGCGAACGCCTTCAACCGCTCGACGTACTCGGGGCGCGACCACTTGAGGCTCGCGATCCGTCCGCTCACGCGCTTCGGCGTGAGCGACGTCCGCGGCGCGCCGGGCTCGGTCAGCATGAAACGCACCAGCTCCGCGGAGTGACACATCATGTCGTTGAGCACGCCACCGCCCTGGAGATCGCCGCGCCAGAACCAGGGTGAGTGGGGACCGCTGTGCTCCTCCGCGGCGCGCGCGAGGTAGGGCCGCCCCGTGAGCGACGCCCCCCGGGCCCAGATCAACTCCCGCCCCCGTGTGATCGCCGGCGCGAACAGCTGGTTCTCGAGGTAGCCGTGGGTGATTCCGGAGCCTTTGACCAGCTCGACCACCTTCTTCGCCTCCGCGACGTTGCGGGCGAGCGGTTTCTCGCAGGCGATCCCCCGGAGCGCTCCCTTGCCGCGCCGCACGGTATCGACGATCTCCTCGACGTTCTCGATTCGCGCATTGTTGGGACCACACAGCCAGATCGCGTCGATGGCGGGATCGGCGACCATATCGGCGATCGAGCGGTACGCCTTGGTCTCTCCCACATCGAGGTCGCGGGCAAAGGCCGCCGTGGCCTCCGCGTTCTTCGAGGTAGGGCTCCACACCCCCCGAACATCCGCATCGCGTACGCCCCTCCACCCGAGAAGGTGAAACTTGGTGTTGAACCCGCTGCCGACGAACCCGACGCCTAGTCGTTTGTCCACGATCCAGCTCCATACTCGGTAGCGAGGTTCTCGTTCTCTCTGGCCTTCATCCCGCCGCCCGAGCCTGACCTCAGAATGCGGACACCCCAGGCGCGCTATCAGACGCGCGTCGGGTCACGGATCTCGGGAGCCGCATTCGTCCCGCTTCGGCGGTTGGAATTGGGGTGCGTTAATTGGGCAGTGAAGCCGCGTCCCCGCAAGGGCCCCCGGCGGCGGCGGCGGAAGCCAGGGTGAGAGGCGGAGGAGGTCCTAAATAGGGTCCCGCGAGGCCGCCCGCGACGGCGGCCAGATTGACGGCGACCAGATCGTGAGCGACTAGGGTCGTTTGGTCGTGATCAGGATCACGCCGTTGGCGCCGCGCACGCCGTACAACGCCGTGTCGGCGGGGTTCTTCAGTACCTCGATGGATTCGATGTCGTATGGGGAGATGCCCCTCAGCGTGCCGCCCGGCCCCGCCTGGATTGGAATCCCGTCGAGTACATACAGCGGCTCGTTATTCCCGTAGAAGGACGTGACGCCGCGGATCCGCACGGCGAGGCTGCCGTCCGAGGTTCTGAATACCGAGACGCCCGCGACTCGGCCCTCCAAAATCTCTTGGAGGGGTTGACCGGACCCGCGCCGGACGTCATCCGCAGTCACCGTGCCCGCGTTAGGCACAGTGTCCTGCGGGACGGCCGCACTGTCAGTCTGGGAAACGGCGGCGGCGTCATCCTGCGGGGCGGGAGCGACGTCACCATGGCCCGCGCCACTCGCGGAGGCGCATCCCCACAGGACACCGACCAGCGAGCCGACGGAAGCCAGCGCACGCAACGACGAGCCCATGACCACCTCGCGGAACGAGCCACCCCTATTATAGCGCCGGAGCCGGGGCACGCGCGAATCTTCGCCGGAAGGGGGGGGGCGAACGATGCCGGGTAACACCGGTCCTCCCCGCGGTTGGGCGGTCGGTCCCGGGACGTTACGGGACGGGGCGACGGTAGTTCACGCCGAGCCGGTCCAGTAGAACCAGTTGCTGCGGCAGCCGCGCCACGAAGCTTTCCCAGTCACGCGCCGACTGCGGCGACCACACCACCTCGCTCAACGCCAGGAAGCGCGGGAAGACCATGTACTCCACGTGATCCGGCGTCTTCATGTACTCGGTCCACACGTTGGCCTGTGCGCCGATCACGTGCTCAGCCTCGTCCGCCGTCAGCTCCGCCGGCACGGGCTCGAACGCGTACACCTTCTCGATCGGTGAGTAGCCGCCGATCGCCGGCGGCTCCGCCTCGGCGTCGCCCTGATAGTGGTCGAAGTAGAGGTGACTTCCCGGCGTCATGATCACATCATGCCCCTGCCGCGCCGCCTCGATGCCGCCCTCCATGCCGCGCCACGACATGACCGTCGCCTTCGGCGGCAAGCCGCCCTCCAGGATCTCGTCCCAGCCGATGAGGCGCCGGCCGTGCAGCGCGAGGAACTGCTCGATCCGCCGAATGAACCAGCTCTGCAGCTCGTGCTCGTCGGCCAGCCCTTCGCGCGCGATCACCGCCTGCGCCACCTCGCTCCCTTCCCAGCGCATCTTGGGCGCCTCGTCGCCGCCGATATGGATGTAGGAGCCCGGGAAGAGCGCCATCACCTCCGAGAGCACGCCCTCGAGGAACGCGAACGTCCGCTCGCTAGGGCAGTAGATGTCCTCGAACACGCCCCACCGCGTGCCGACCTCGAACGGCCCTTCGGTGCACGCCAGCTCGGGATACGCCGCCAGCGCCGCCAGCGAGTGGCCCGGCATCTCGATCTCCGGGATGACCGTCACGTAGCGCGTCGCGGCGTGCGCAACGACCTCGCGTACCTCCTCCCGGGTGTAATAACCGCAGTACGGCGTCCCGTCGCCCACGTAGGGCTCGAAGCTCTGCCCGACGATCGTCTCCCTGCGGCAGGAGCCCACTTCGGTGAGGCGCGGGTAGCGCTCGATCTCGATGCGCCAGCCTTGATCCTCCGTGAGATGCCAGTGGAACGTGTTGATCTTGTAGAGCGCCATGAGATCGATGTACCGCTTGATGAACTCCACCGGGAACATGTGGCGCCCGACGTCGAGATGCAGACCGCGATACCTGAATCGTGGTGCGTCGCGCACGGTCAGCGCGGGCACGCGGCGCAGGGGTTCGGCGTGTTCCACGAGCTGTCGCAGCGTTTGGAGACCGTAGAACACGCCCGCGGGCGCGGGCGCGGCGATCTCGATCCGCTCGGGAGCAACGGTGAGCCGATACCCCTCTGGATCGTCGCCGGCGCCGCCATCCAGCGACAGCGCGATCTGAGGGGCGCCCATTGCCTGCACGTGGAGTCCGAGGGCCTCGGCCGCATAGGCGACGAGGGGCTGAAGCTCCGGCTCGGCCGCACCAACCACCGTGGCCGCAGTAAGCGCGAAGGAGCCGCTGCCCCGATCGACCGCGGCGGGCCACGGCACGATGCTCGGGATGCGCTCGGGCTCCACGGCGCGGCGTGGTCCCGGCCCGCCGCACGCCGTCGCGGCGGCGATCGCGAGGAGAGAAGCTCGGCGCGGAGTCATGGTCTTCAACACCACCTAGTCCCCATACCGCCGCTCCACCTCCCGCAGCCCTCCCGGCTCGCCGATGATGGTGAGCCGGTCACCCTGTCGGAGGACGGTCCGGCCGCGCGGGACGAGCGGCTGGCCATTGCGCTGGATGATCGCGACGAGGGTCCCCTCGGGCATCTGGAGGTCGCGCAGCGCCCGCCCCGCAAGCGCCGCGGTCTTCGGACCGCTCCCCACCCGCAGCCGCAAGAACCGGTCGTCCCTGAGCAGGATCTCCTTGAGCTCTTGCTCGTCCCGGTCGGCGAGCCACTCCGGCATGAATGCCGGATCCTCCACCCGGCCGGCCAGCTGCGCGAGGATGCGGAGGTGCCGACCCGGGTCCATCACGCCCGAGACCAGGAAGAAGATCGCTCCGATGGGGGTCTCCGCGGCCTGCCGCGCCATGGTTTCATCGGCGACGTCCAGTTCCACGCCCGCCCCGCACCGCACCAGCAACAGCTCCGAGCCCTCGAAGGCGGGCAGGCGGGTGTGCAGCAGCGCGGCGCCGTGCGACACCGGCGTGCCGCCGGCGACCGCTCCCCGCATGAACGCCTCGACCAGCTGCTCGCCGTCCACGGGCACCCGCGAATGGAGCCGCGCCGCGGCCTCACGGATGATGCGCGAGAGCGGTACTCGCTCCGAGAACGTAATGACGATCGCCCGCGCCACCACTTCGTCGAACGGATCCTCGGCGCGGAGGCCCTTTTCCTTCATGATGTCGCGCAGCTCGTGTTCCAAGCCCGCGAAACGACGCCGTCCGAGCCGCTCAAACACGTGATAGATGGCGCCGTCGCGCACGACGCGGTCGCGCGCGTAGTATCGGTACCAGGCGCCACTCACGGTGATCATGCCGATCGTGAACACGAGCGGCATCCATCCCATGAGCGCGATCAACCACAACGACGCCAGGAAGCCCGTGAACTGCATCCACGGATACAACGGCGATGTATACCCCGGATCGTAGGCCTCGATGCGACTTTCCCGCATGACGATGACCGCGAGGTTGAGAAGCGCGAAGAGCAGGAGTTGGAAGGCGCTGGCCAGCTTCGCCACCCCCTCGACGTCGAGCGTCACCACGATCAGGATCATCAATCCAGCGGTCACGATGACCGCGGCCGTGGGGGTCCCGAAGCGACCGACCCGGGCGAACCCACTCCACACCAAGCGGTCTCGACCCATTGCAAGCAGGTAGCGGGACGCGGAGAGGATGCCGGCGTTCGCGGTCGACGCGAACGCGGCAAATGCGGCGATCAGGATGAGGATGAAACCCACAGAGCCCGGGAGCCAGTCGAGGAATGCCGCCGCCGCGGTCGCGACCGGCGTGAGATCCGCGTGCAGCTGCGCGGGCTCGAGGACCGCGACGATCACCAACGTTCCGACGACGTAGATGAACGTCGCGGTGGCCAGCGACAGCGCCATCCCGAGCGGGAGGTTGCGCTCCGGATCGCTCACCTCCTCCGACACACTCGCGACCTTCGTGAGCCCGGCGTACGAGACGAACACGAACCCGATCGTGTAGACCAGCCCTTCCGTTCCTTGAGCCAGGAACGGCGTGAACCGTGTCCGCACGACCTCAGCCATCCCGATCTCGAACACCACCTCCCACAACCCTTGCACCACGAAGTAACCGAGGATTCCCACGAGCGCGATGACGAGCAGGCGCTGTACGCCGCCCGTCTCTTTGGCACCGATGATGTTCACGACCATGAACCCAACGGCAAGCGCCACCGCCGCCGTCTTGACGGGGAACTCGACGAATAGCGCCATATACGCGCCCATCCCTATCAACGCGAAGGCGCTCTTCAACACGAGAGCGAGCCAAGACCCGAGCCCGCCGATAGTGCCGACGGCCGGCCCGAGGCTCCGGTCGAGGAAGTAGTACGCCCCGCCCGCCCGCGGCATTGCCGTCGCCAACTCGGCCATGCTCAGCATCGAGGGCAGGATGAGCAGGCTCGCGAGCAGGTACGCAAGCACAACGGACGAGCCGGTCCGCGCCGCCGCCAGGCCCGGCAGGAGGAAGAACCCGGAGCTGAACATCGCGCCGGTGCTGATCGCGTACACGTCGAACAGCGTGAGCTGCCGTGTGAGCCTTGTGGGCTTGATGATGATCCGTCCTTTGGGCGGCTTGTTTTCGGAGACCCCCGAGCGGCCCGTCCAGTGCCTCCCGTGCCCGTCTCGGGTCGCGCGAGGGAGCGGGACCGGCGGGAGCGTCCGCGACCCCGGGTTGGAGGAGCTTCGGAACACAATGCCGCCCATCCGCGACCGCGCGCAAGGGATCATGTTGGCCGCGCGGCTGGATCGACTATCTTTACGCCGTCCGCACCGACGAGCCCCGTGCCACCCACATCCCGTCCCGTCAACGCCCGCGCGCTGATCGCCGTCGCCGCGGCCGGCTGTGGATCGTTCAATCACCCCGACGCCCCGAACACCGTCGTCCCGGAGGGGTCCGAGTGGGTCGCGCCCGCAAACGGTTTGCGGTTGCGTCACTACGACATCGCGGAAGTGGACACGATCATCGGCTTCGTTCGGGGGGTACGGACGCGGAGCGACGGGGCCGGGACCTTGGCGGACGAGTTGACGGTCGAGATCTACCGGGACGGCACGACCAATCGGCAGGTGAAACGGGTCACCGTGCACACCCACCGCGTACGCCGCCGCGGGGCCGGCTTGGCCTCGGAGGATCTCGGCGCCACCGTGCCGTCGCCCGACGCCCGCCGCGATGCGGAGGAGTTGCTCGCCGACCTCGGCTGCCCGCAGGCGCAGACCGAGCAGCGCATGACGCTCGAAGGGCCGGTGTTCCAGGCGTGGTGCAGCGACGAGCCGGGAGCCGGCGGCGCGGAACACGGCGCCACAGAGCGCCAGAGCGGCACAGCGACAGGGAGGCTCGCCAGCCCCCCGTCATCAGCCATACGCCATACGCCTTACGCGGCCGCGGCGCACGCATGAATCGACTGCTCACCGCCGTGGTCGCGGCCATTCTCGTTCTTCGGGCCTCCCCAAGCTCCGCCGAGGTCGTCCGGATCGTGATCGACCGGCGCGAGGATGTCCTGCGCGGCCGGTCGTTCGGCAACGTCGGTCCCTACGAGAGGATCATCGGCAGGGTGTATTTCGCCTTCGACCCCGATGATCCGATGAACGCCCGGATCGTCGACCTGCGACTCGCCCCCAGAAACGTCCAGGGACTGGTCGAGGCCTGGGCGGAGTTCATGGTCCTCCGACCGAAGTTCCCGCCGCCGGGCGGCGGGACCGCGCTCCTGGAGGTCAGCAATCGGGGGGGCACGGCCGCACTGGCCTAT
>Ga0256864_1000022_pt1 | contig 90265 bp, 82 predicted proteins | sample RVTome_11_FD_187336 | JGI IMG/M metagenome (GOLD analysis project Ga0256864, IMG submission 187336) | Soil microbial communities from uranium-contaminated site in the Upper Colorado River Basin, Wyoming, United States - RVT147D111 HiSeq ... | reverse complement strand
CGCGAGGTCCGCCGCCCCCCAGCATGGTACCGAGCAGGAGCCAGCCCAACCCGCTGCCGCCGAACCCGCGCCGGCGGCCCCCGCGCCCGCCGCGACCCCCGCCGCCAAGGATGATGGTCAGGATGATAACGAAAATGATGACCGGCAGAATGCCCGATCCACGGCCGCGAGGGGTCGTGGTGTCACGCCGCTCGGCGGAGGGCGCGGAGCCGGTGAGGTCGAAGCCGAACTCCTCGGCGTAGGCCTCTCCGAGGAGCCGGACCCCGACCACGAGACCGGCGGCATAGCTGCCCTCGCGCACCGCGGTCTGCCCGATGGCGTCGCGGATTCGCCCCGCCCGCGCGTCGGTCACGAACCCCTCCGCACCGTACCCGGTGGCGATGAACACTTCCGCCTTGCCGTCGCCGGGGCGTTCGCCGGGCTTGAACAACAGGATCACGCCCGCGTTGCGCGCGCGGTCGCCCGGCCCGCCCTGCGCACCCACCCCCCACTCGCGGCCGATGTCCCGAGCGACGTCGACCAGTGCCCGCCCGTCGAGATCCAGCAGCGTCACGACGACGATCTCGCCGCCCGACTTCTGCCGCACCTCGTCGATCACGGCGAGCATGGCGCGTTCCGCGGCCGGGTCCAGCGCCTCGGCGAAGTCGTTCACGTAGCCCACCGGCGCGGGAATCTGCAGCTGTAGCGCCAACGTGAGCGCGAGGGTTACCGACATCGTCCGTGTAGTATAACCGCCTCGGCGCGTCGTCCGACCGCCGGCTGCCCGCTGCCGACTGCCGCCTTGCCCATGCCCACCCCTACTGCCGACTTGCTATCACCACACCCCCAGCAACGTCCTGATGGCCCCGATCGCCGCCCCCGCGAGAAAGACGAGGACAACGAGCAGCACCGGCGGCACGACGTAGCGAACGAACACCGCCCACGCGCGCCGCGCGCCGCGGTGCGAGAGCCCTCGCGCCAGCTCGGCGTCTGCCTGCGGAAGGATGCGGTAACCCACCAACAGCGCCGTGAAGAAGCCACCCACCATCAGGAGGAAGTCACCCACGAACTTGTTGGCGGCGTCCAGAAACTCGAGGCTGAACGCCGAGGGGAGGCCGGCGAGAAGCGTAACGCCGCCGAAGGTCAGGGCCGCCCGTGTCCGCGTCCATCCCCATGCGTCGATCGCGGCCGCCACCGGCACCTCCAGCAGGGAGATGGCAGACGTGAGCGCCGCCAGCAGGAGCATGACGAAGAACGCGCCGCTGACGACGTCGCCAACCGCGCCCAAGGTCCGGAAGCCCGCCGGGAGCGCGATGAACAACGTGCCCACGGTGTTGTCGCTGATCGCGCCGCCGAGGCCGATGGCCGGCCCCAGGCCGAAGTGGAAAATGATCGGGAAGATGACCAGACCGCTCAGGAATGCTACGGCGAAGTCCGCCACCGCAACCGCCGCCGCCTCGAATCCCAGGTTCTCCTCCGATCGGAGATAGGACGCGTAGGTCATCAGGGCGCCCATGCCGAGGCTGAGCGAGAAGAAGGCCTGGCCGGCGGCGCTCGTGATCACCGCGGGGTTCAACAGCTCCGCCAGCTGCGGGCGGAGATAGTACCCGTAGCCTCGACCACCGCCTGATAGCGTCGCGGCCCAGATGGCGAGGGCCACGAGGAGGGCAAAAAGGAGCGGCATCAGGAGCACGGCGGTCCGCTCGAGCCCTCGCTTCACGCCTCCCACGACGATGGCGACGGTGAGCGCCAGGAACGGCACGAACGCCGCCACGGCCGGCCACCCGGTGCCCACCAGCCCGAAGTACGCGGCCGTGTTCTCGGGAATGGCTCCGCGGAACCCGTCGATGGCGTAGCGCACGGTCCATCCCGCGATCACCCCGTAGTACGACAGGATGCCCACGCCTGCCACCACGTACAGCACCCCGAGCGGCCTCCACGCGGGCCCGGCTAGGCCGGTCAGGGCGCGAATCGGCGACACCTTCGCCAGGCGCCCCACTACGAACTCCGCCGTCATCAGCGGGATTCCGATGAGCGCCACGAACAGGAGATAGAGCAGCACGAACGCGGCGCCTCCGCCCTCCGCCGCCACGTAAGAGAACCGCCACATGTTGCCGAGCCCGACGGCCGAGCCCACGGCCGCCAGCAGGAAACCCGCTCGCGTGCCCCAGGAGCTGCGTTCGGTAACGGAAGTCGTCATTTCACTGACGTATGAGGAAGGGGTGGGCCCCCGTGCTCCGCGCCGCCCCGCGCCGGGCTCACTTGTTCAATGACGGCAGCCGCCCGATCAGCTCGATACGCTGTTGCGCCAGCGCCGCTGGCTCCGGTCGGCCGTCCCGATGGGTCAGGACCTCCCAGCGCGGTTGGCCGGCGCGCGTGTCGGCCCCGCCGGTGACTGCCGCGACCGTGAACGCCGCGTACACCACGTCTTCGGGCAGCTGGACGGATCCACGGAACGTGCCGTTGCCGTCGGACACCAGCGCTGCGACCGCCGCCGCCGGCGCTGCCGCCCCCGGGACCGAGTCGTCCGCGGTCCGGTACCGGCCCAGGAGCGTGAGGCGCTCGGCGCCGGCGAAGCGCGAGGCCTCGTGGTATTGGACGACGAGCCGCGCGCCACGGACGGGGCGAGCGGGGGCGAACTCCAGCTCACCCCATCCCTGCGCCGCGCGGAGCGCCACGCCGGACGTGAGCAGCACGGCGATTGCCGCCGCGACACGCGCGGCGTGCCGCCAACGCCACGGGCCCGGAGGCGGATCCGCCATCGGCAGAATGACCCGTTCGCCCGCCCGTCGTCGGGCGAGGATGCGGTCGAGCAGGTCGAAAGAGGGTGCGGGAGCCGGGGCGTCTCGGGCGTCGGCCGCGGTGCCCCGGATGGCGGTGAGTGTCGCACGGCAACGGACGCACCGCGCCAGGTGCCGCGTCACCCAGGTGCGGGTCATGCCGCGGAGGTCGCCGTCGGCGAACCGACTGATGTAGGAGAAGGCGGGATGCAGGATCATGGACGGGACCCCAGCAAGCCGCGCAAGGCGCGTCGCGCGCGGTGCAGCCGGACTTTCGAGGCGCCTGCCCGGATCCCCAGCAGCTCGCCGATCTCCGCGTGGGAATACCCTTCGATCTCGCGCAGCACAAAGACAATGCGGAGGGGCTCGGGGAGGGATGCCATGGCCGCTTCGATGGCGAGCCGGTCCACCACACCGGCCGCGGGCAGGGCGGGCCTGGACGCGGCGAGGGGGGTCTCCCGCCGCCGCCGCGCGGAGCGCAACCGCATCAACGCCGTCCGCGCGGCGACCCGATGGAGCCAACCGGCGAAGCTCCCGCGGGCCGCGTAGCTCCGCAACGCCTCCGGCAGGCCGAGGAAGACGTCCTGCAGAACGTCCTCGGCGTCTTCCGGACGGCCGGTCAGTCGGTAGGCAATCCGGTACACCCGGGCGCCGTACCGCCGGTACAACGCCGCCAGGGCGTCAGGGCTCCCGGCGCGGACCCGCTCGAGCAGCGCGCTCTCGCCGGGCTCGCGCCTCGCGATCGGGGTGTCCGCGGGGCTCTCCAGGGGGTCGGTTGCGGGTAAGATGCCGCAAGGGGAGTGGAGGTTACCAGCAGGCCCAGCGGCCGGGAGGCGCGGGGCACGCTGAACGACCCCGCGCCCCGCGCTCCGTGACTACATGACGGCCTTCTTATTGTTACTCTTGTCCGTCTCCAAGACCTGATCCATTGGGTCGACCACCACCTCCAGGGGTCTCTCCGCCGTGAAGACCTCGACGACCTGCCGGGCCTCGCGTCCCTCCAGCCGGCGCACCTGGTCGCCCACACGCACCGTGACGGGCATCCACCCATCGCCCTCGCGGGTGACCGCGAACCGCACGCGCCAGCGGCCGTCCCCCTGCTGCTCCGCGGTCACCGAGTCGACCGCGAAGTCGAGCGACGCCGTGGTGTGCAGCCATTGCTGGAAGAACCATCCCAGGTCGGTCCCGGCGGCGGCCTCGAGGGAGCGCCGCAGATTCTGCTCGGTAACGTGGCTCAGCGCGTGCCGCTCATAGTAGGTCCGGAGCCCCTGCCGAAACGCCTCTTCGCCGATCAGCTCCCGGAGCATGTAGAAGAAGACCGATCCCTTGCTGTACGACATGGCGCCGTACGCCTGGAACGTGGGGAAATCGGCCGCGGGAGTGGCCACCGGGGTGGCGAGCAGGTCCTCGGGCATACCCGCCACCTGCGACAGGCTCGACCGCCACACGGCGTCGTTGCCGTGCTGCTCCACGAACCAGCCCGACAAGAAGCTCGCGAAGCCCTCGTCGAGCCACGCGTCACGCCATTCGTTGCTGGCGAAGATCCCATGGGCATACTGGTGCGCCACCTCGTGCATCACGAGACCCTGGCTCGACCCGCCGTTCATGACCAGCATCGGGAACTCCGTGCCGCCGCTCTCGATTCGCTGCAGGATGGTCAACTGCGGGTACGGGTACCGCCCGAAAACGGACTCCAACCAGGCCAGGGACCGGATGGTGCGTCGCACCACGACCCCCAGATCCCACTCGAGCGAGCCGTCGCGATACAATACATGAACGGCAATGTCGCGCAGCCGCCCACCCTCGTGCCGGAACTCCGGATCGGCGCTCCACGCAAAATGATGCACGTCCTCGGCGCGCCACCGGACCCGTTTGCGCCCCGCTTCCGGCGATGCCTCGAGGAATCCGACGGACGCGGCGGGGCGCTCGGCGTATGCCCCGCGCAGGTAGAACAGGTCGCCGGGCGCCGCACCGGGCACCGCCTCCCAGCCGGGGTCGCCGGCCACCGGCACGCCGGTGGCGCCGATCACCTGGTCCGTGGCGACGTCGAGCGTGACGTCGTAGCTCGCGAACTCACCGAAGAACTCGCCCTGCGGCAACAGCGGCTGGGTCTGCCACCCGCCGGTATCGTATACGGCGATCCGGGGATACCACTGGGCGAAGTCGTAGTGCCGTCCCTCGCGGCCCTGCCGCCGCGCGGTGGTCGAGGGGCGGGCCTCCCAATCCATGACGACGTCCACCGCGGTGCCCGGGGCGAGCGGACGCGGCAGAGGAATCGCCGCCACCGTGGAGTCGGGCGCGCCCGGGTACACGGCCTGCACCGCGCTGCCGTTCACCGTGATCCGGACGAAGCGCTCGAACGCGTGGTCGTCCGGCCCCAGATCCTGGAAGCGCCGGTTGTCGAACTCCAGCTCGCGGCGCGCCCAGGCGCTGTTCGGGCGGAAGGCGTTCAGGTGCTGATGGACGTAGATGGTGTCGAGCCGGCGCGGCGAATTATTGGTGTACCGCAACCGGGCCCGGGCGCGGAGCATCTGCGCCGCCTCGTCGAGCCTGGCCTCGATGCGATAGTCCACGCCCTGCCGAAAGCCCGGCGCCTGCTGCGCCGTGACGACGCCGGGAACGGCGGCCACCACGAAGAGTGCGATCCGCTTCATCGGTCTGTCCCCCGAGCGAGTGGGCGGAGGGCCGCCCTCGTTGACGGGTCCAATGTAACGTGGCGCCCATGAGTCCGGGTGGGGGTGGGAGATCGAGGACGCGTTATGTTGCGGGGTGGAGGACTACGAGTGAGCGAACCATGAAGGCAAACCGGGCGGCACATGGGCCCCATGTCCCCGCCTGATTTCCTGACCGGCGGGGTGGGGGACCGCCGCGCGTTCTTCCGCCAGACGGTGGGGAAGTTGGCCGACGAAGCGGCCCGGCGGGCGCAGCGCCGGGTCTCGCCGTCGCCCGCGCTGCGCCCGCCCGGCGCGTTGCATGAGATCGGGTTTCTCGCGGCGTGCACCCGCTGCGGGGCGTGCATCGACGTGTGTCCCGTCAACGCGATCATCAAGGCGCCGCCGGCGGCCGGGCTGTCGGTCGGCACGCCGATGATCGACCCCAAGGTCCAGCCGTGCACGGTATGTCCCGACATGCCGTGCGCCGTGGCGTGCCCCACCGAAGCCCTGGTGCCGCCGCCGCGTCTGTGGGAAGGCTACCGGCTGGCGGTGCTCGAGCTCGACTCCGACCGGTGCATCGCCTTCGATGGCGTGGAATGCGGCGTGTGCGCGCGCGTGTGCCCGGTGGGCGAGAAGGCGCTCGGGCTGGACGGGGGCGGGCGGCCCGTGCTCCGGCCCGAGGGGTGCGTAGGGTGCGGCGTGTGCGTGAAGGCGTGTGTGACGAGCCCGTCGTCGTTGAGCTTACATCTGGAATGAATCCGGCGGCAGAAAGGGGTACGCGTTGAGTTCCGAAGCCGCTTCCGTCCCTTACAGAGTGGACAAACCCTGGGGCCACGAGCTCATCTGGGCTCGAACCGACCGCTATGTCGGGAAGGTGCTCCACATCGACGCAGGACATCTCCTGAGTCTCCAGTACCACGAGCGGAAGGACGAGACCATCCACGTGCTCAAGGGTGAGATCATCTTCCGGGTGAAGGAGCAGGGACGGATGGTCGAGCGCCGCATGCATGAAGGGGAGAGCTACCACGTGACGCCGGGGACGGTGCACCAGATGGAGGCCGTGGTCTCCAGCGACCTGCTCGAGGCGTCTACGCCGGAGCTGGACGACGTGGTGCGGTTGGAGGATCGGTATGGGAGGGTGTGATTGGAGAAGCGGGAGGGGTGGGAGAGCGGGAGGAGCGGCAGGGGCGGACCGGGACGCGTCTCGACTCCGGGCCCCGTACCTCGCCCCGCACCTCGCGCCCTAAGCCATCCGCCATAACCCATTCGCCATACGCCAAATGCCAAATCCGCCAATACGCGTCATCCTTCCCGTCGCGGGCAGAGGCACCAGGCTCCTCCCGATCACGAAGCACGTGCCCAAGCCGCTGGTGCGCGTCGCGGGGCGCCCGGTCCTCGATTACGTGATCGATACCCTTGAAGGGCTCGACGTGGAGGAGCTGATCTTCATCACGGGGCACCTGAAGGAGCAGGTCGAGCGATACGTTGGCGAGCACTACGATCTGCCGGCACGGTTCGTCGAGCAGAAGGTCCAGGACGGCACGGCGGGCGCGGTGAACCTCGCTCGGCCCTGGGTGGACGGCCCCGTGCTCATCGTGTTCGTCGACACCGTGTTCGACGTGGACCTGTCGCTGATCAACCGCGTAGATGCCGACGGCATCATCTGGGTCAAGGAGGTGGAGGACTACCAGCGGTTTGGCGTCGTGGTGACCGACGACCAGGGATACATGCGTCGGATCGTGGAGAAGCCCAAGGAGCCGGTCTCCCGGCTGGCAAACATCGGCCTCTACTACATTCGCGACTGGAAGACGTTGTTCGACGGCATCGAACGCACACTGGCCGGGCCGCAGATGAAGGGCGAGTGGTTTCTGACCGACGCGTTTCAATTCATGATCGACCACGGCAAGCGGCTACTGACGGCCGAGGTGGCGGGGTGGTACGACGCGGGGAAGGTGGAGACGGTGCTGTCGACCAACGACCATCTGCTGCGCAATGGCCGAGCGCGCCGGCCCGCCGCCGTCCCGGCCGGCGTGACCATCGTGGATCCCGTCTACGTGGCGGACGGTGTGACGTTGCGCGAGTGCACGGTGGGGCCCAACGTGTCGATCGACGCGGGGGCCGTCGTCGAGCGGAGCACGCTCGTGAACGCCATCGTGGGTGAGCGCGCACGCGTCATCGGCTGCACCGTGGAGCACTCGCTGATCGGCGACCAGGCCGAGGTGCGCGACCGCGAGCTCCGGAACATGGTGGCGGCCCAGGACGAGGTGGCGCCGGCGCCGTAAACGCGCTTGTGATAACCGTCACAGATAATCGGACGTACCGGGCGAGTCATAGCATGATCGCCGTTGCGGTGTCAGAACCCATCGCGTCTGTATCCGTACGGCGCGGCGACCCGAAGGCTGGGCACGCGGCGCTGCTTGACCGGACTCTGGCCCGCCGTCAGACTTGGATGCATGGATGAGAACGACTTGATCTTCGACTGGAACGCCCAGGGGGGGTTCGATTGGTCGGCCGCGCGGGTCGACCTGAACGACGAGACGCTGCGGGACGGTCTCCAGTCGCCTTCCGCCATCGATCCGCCCATCGAGGTGAAGAAGCGGTTTCTCCACCTCATGGCAGACATCGGCGTGGTGGCCGCCGACATCGGGCTCCCGGGGGCGGGGCCGCACGTGGTAAAGACCGTGCGGGCGCTCGCCAAAGAGATCGTCGACGCCAGGCTGCCCGTGGCGCCCAATTGCGCGGCCCGGACCGTGGTGGCGGACGTGGAGCCCATCGCGCGCATCTCCCAGGAGGTGGGGATCCCGATCGAGGCCTGTACCTTCATCGGCTCGTCGCCCATCCGGCAGTACGCCGAGGATTGGACCCTCGACCGGATGCTGAAGGTGAGCGAGCAGGCCGTGACGTTCGCCATCGGCGAAGGCCTCCCGGTCATGTTCGTGACCGAGGACACGACCCGCGCGCAGCCGGACACCCTGAAGGCGCTCTACGGGAACGCCATCCGGTGGGGAGCGCGCCGGCTGTGTCTCGCGGACACGGTGGGACACGCGACGCCCGCCGGGGTACGCAACCTCGTGCGGTTCGTGAAGGAGGAGATCGTGGCGCCCTCCGGCGAGGACGTGAAGATCGACTGGCACGGGCACCGCGACCGCGGGCTCGGGGTCGTGAACTGTCTGGCCGCCATCGAGGCCGGCGTGGACCGGGTGCACGCCACGGCGCTCGGCGTGGGCGAGCGCGTGGGTAACGCGGAGATGGACATCCTGATCGTCAATCTCTACCTGCTCGGCGCGCACCGCCGGGACGTCTCGGCGCTCCGCGAGTACTGCCGGCTCGCCGCGGAGACGGTCGGCGTGCCGCTGCCCGCGAACTATCCCGTGATGGGGACCGACGCATTCCGCACGGGCACGGGGGTCCACGCCGCCGCCATCATCAAGGCCACCCGCAAGGGCGACGCGTGGCTGGCGGACCGTGTCTACTCGAGCGTGCCGGCGGGGGCGTTCGGCGCGCGGCAGGTCATCGAGATCTCGCCCATGTCCGGGCTGTCGAACGTGAAGTGGTGGCTCCAGGCCAATGGGTTCGACGCCGAGGATCCGGCGTTGTGCGAGCGCCTGTTCGCGGCCGCCAAACAGACCGATCGCGTGCTGTCAGACGACGAGTGCCGGCGATTGGTCGCCGAGGTGACGCAGACCCGGTGACCGCCCCCGCCCCCGCCCCCGCAGCGTTCGGAGACCTCGTCCGGTCCTACCTCGACCTCAAATGGCACATCGATCCGGTCGAAGCGAGCTTTGCCGGATTGCGTGAGCACGACGGGCGCCTCGGCGCCTACCAGGCGGACGACGTGAAGGGGTACGTGGCCGCCCTGAAGTCGGTTGGCGGCGCCATCGAGGCGTGCCACCCCGACGCTCTCGAGGACGAGATCGACCGCACGGCCCTGCTGGGCGATCTCAGGATGACGGTTCACCGGTTCGAGCGCGAACGACCCCACACCCGCAATCCCGGCTTCTGGATCTCGCACGTGCTCGAAGGACTGTACGTGCTGCTCGCCGTGCGGGACCGTCCGGCCGAGCACCGTGCCCGGGGGGCGCGAGGCCGGCTCCGGGACGTTCCCAGGTTCCTGCAGGCGGCGCGGGAGACGCTCAGGGACTGCCCCGCGGTGTTGGTAGAGACCGCCCGGCAGGTGGTGGCGACCGCGCGCCCGCTGGTCGGCCAGGTACGCCAGGAGTTGGCGCCGCCGGACGACGCGTCGTTCGACGCCGAATGCGAGGCCGCCCTCGAGGCGCTGGACGACTACGAGCGGCTGCTCGAGGGAGGATCGCTCACCACCGAACGGTCGACGTTCGCCATCGGCGAAGACGCGTTCAATTTCCGCCTGGCGTTCGAGCACGCGCTCCCGAACACGGCGTCGGAGCTGTGGCGCTACGGGCACGATCTCATCGCGTCGGTCGAGGCCGAATTGACGCGCGTGGGACGGGAAATCGACGACACGGTTCCCTGGCCCGACCTCGTGGCCCGGCTGCGCGGCGACCACCCCACCGCGGACGCGCTGGTGGCCGCGTATGCCGACGAGATGGAGCGGGCGCGGCGTTTCGTCGAGGAGCGCGATCTCGCCCCGATTCCCGACGGCGAGCTGGACGTGGTCGCGACGCCGCCGTTTCTCCGCCCGTTGGTGCCGTTCGCGGCGTACCAGCCTCCCGGGGCGTTCTCCCAGGACCGGCGCGGCTGGTTCTACGTCACACCGCCGGACGGCGACTGCGACGAGGTGCGCCGCATACTGCGGGACCACTGCGTGTACGAGATCGCCTCGACCGCGCTGCACGAGGGTTATCCCGGGCACCACCTCCAGTTCCTCAACGCGCAGCTTCAGCCCCGCGAAGTCCGCCGGGTCATCGGAACGCCCCTCACGGTCGAGGGGTGGGCGCTGTACTGCGAGGAGATGATGGGCGAGGAAGGCTTCTACGCCACGCCCGAGGAAGAGCTGTTCCAGAGGTTGGCGCTCCTCTGGCGCGCGGTGCGGATCGTGCTCGACGTAGGGCTCCACACCCGCGGCATGTCGTTCGACGACGCGGTCCAGACGCTCATCGACCGCGTGCACTTCGACCGCTCCCACGCCGAGTCGGAGGTGCGCCGGTACTGCGCGCATCCCGCCTATCAGCTGTCGTACGCCGTGGGCCGGCGGGAGCTGCGCGCGCTGCGCGAGGGATACCGGAACGCCGCGGGCGCCGACTACTCGCTGAAGCGGTTCCACGAGACGGTGCTGGCGTACGGCGGGCTGCCGGTGAGTCTGATGCGGTGGGGGATGGGGTTGGGTTGAGCGACCGGGTCGCCGACCTCCGCCGCCGCCTGCGCGCCGCCCGAGAGATCTACGAGGGCATCTACATCGCCCCCTACCGCTCGGCGATCCTCCGCGAATACCTCCAGCAACGCGATATCCTGTTCGTGCTCGGCTGCGCCGACCTCCTCGGCGTCCCCAATCCCGTGCAGTTCTACACCCTCGAGCTGTATCCGGAGTTGATCGACCAGTTCCATGTGTGGCACAGGCGCATCGGGATGGACAGGGCGCCGGAGGGCGGGTTTAGATGCTGTTGAGCTGGCGGAGAACGTATGGCATGTGGCATATGGCATATAGCATATAGCGTATGGCGCATGGGCATCACACTATGACGATCCCGTGCCCCGTGCCCCGTGCCATGAAGCCATAAGCCATCTGCCAGAAGCCATCCGCCAGTGATCCCCGATCTCCCCCTGCTATTCGTGGGTGGCAAAGGCGGCGTGGGGAAGACCACGATCGCCGCCGCCCTGTCGTTGCGGGCCGCGCGCACCGGCCACCGAACGCTTCTCGTCTCCACCGATCCTGCCCACTCCACGAGCGACATCCTCGAGACGCCGCTCGGCGAGGAGCCTCGCGAGGTGGCCGAGCGGCTGTGGGCCATGGAAATCGATCCGGCCCGCGAAGCCGACCGCTACATCGATGACGTGAAGCAGCGCATCGTCGAGTCCACCGCGCCGCGGCTCCTCGCCGAGGTGAAGCGTCAGATCGACGTCGCGCGCGTGTCGCCCGGCGCCGAGGAGGCCGCGCTGTTCGAGCGCTTCGCGCGGATTATGGAAAACGAAAGTGCGGCGTACGACCGCATCGTGTTCGATACGGCGCCCACCGGCCAGACGCTCCGGCTCCTGTCACTGCCCGAGCTGATGACCGCGTGGATCGGCGGCCTCATCGCGCAAAGGAAAAAGGTGAACGTGCTGAGCCGCATGTGGCGCACGGTGGCCGGCGCGGCCGCCGGCGCCGCGCCGCAGCAGGTCGAGGATCCCGTGCTCCAGGCCCTCGAGGAACGGCGCGACCGGTTCGTTCGCGCCCGGGTGACGCTGACCGATGCCCGCCGCTCGGCCTTCGTGTTCGTGCTCATCCCCGAGCGCCTGCCGATCCTGGAGACCGAGAAGGCGGTCGCCGCGCTCGACAAGTACGCTATTCCGGTGGGGGCCGTCGTCGTCAATCAAATCATCCCCGACGATGCGGAGGGCGCTTTCCTCGCCAAGCGGCGGGAACGGCAGAGGGAGTATCTGGCGCGAATCGACAGGGCGTTCGGTGAACACCACCGCGTGGTGCGGGTACCGTTGTTCGAGGGGGACGTAGTGGGGTTGGCGGCCATCGACCGGCTTCTCGCGTACCTGTAGCCTAGCCACAGATCTCCTCACTGCTCACTCCTTACCCTCTCGCCGACTCTCCATTTCTTCCAGGGTTCTCGGCCAGTCCTTCTTGAGCAGCCGCGACAGCCCTCGGTCTGCGAGCAACCTCCCGCCGGTCTGACAGCGCGGACAGTAGTTGACCTCGTTGCGCGCGTGGCGGATCCGCTGCACCGGTGTGCCGCATTCAGGACACGGCTCCCCGAACCGGCCGTGTACCGCCATCCCCTCCCGAAACGCCGTCACCTTCTCGGGGAATCCGTCACCCACCTCGGCGCGCTGACGGGCAATCCACTCGCGCAGCGTGCCCCGCGTGGCCTCGTAGAGGCGGTCGATCTCTTCGTCGGAGAGCGCGCTCGACAGCTTGACCGGTGACAGCCGCGCGGCGTGGAGGATCTCGTCGGAGTAGGCGTTGCCGATCCCGTCGAGGATCCGCGGATCGGTCAGCGTGCGCTTCAGGGTATGGTTCTCGGCTGCGATCGCCCGCCTGAACGCGGCGAGGTCGGCGGTGAGCACGTCGAGCCCGCCTCGGTCGTGGGCAGCGAGCGCCGCCTCCCCGCGAACCACCACGAGGGACGACCGTTTCTTCGTCCCCGCCTCGGTGTGCAACAGGGTGCCGGTCGGGAAATCGAACGCCGCGAGGCACAGCCGCTTGGGGATCGGGGCATCCGGATCCCGCCACCGCAGACGCCCCGCGATCATCAGGTGGATCACCAGGAACAGCTCGTCCTCGAGCCCCAGCACGATCCGCTTGCCGAGCCGGCGAAGCGCAACGACGCGCGCGCCCTCGGCAGCGGTCACGGGCGGCTCCACGGTGCGGAGCACGAACGGGCTCGCGATCCGGATCCGGTGCAACTGCTGGCCCAGGACGCGCGGCCGCAGCGCCTCGAGATAGGTCAGAATATCCGGAAGCTCGGGCATTGCTGGCTCAAGGCATATGGCTTATAGCGTATGGCACGTGGGATTCGACCGATCGGCGCGCGGCCCGGCGATTGTGGCCCCGGAGGTCCGCCGCTCAAGACGATACGCCATGCGCCATAAGCTGTCCGAATCGACATACCATACCCCACTCGCGCACCGTCAGGCACCGCACCACCGGAGGCGTTCTTGAATTCTATCGCCCTGCTCCTCGTAGGCCTGTCGGCGTTCGCCACCGGATACGTCGTGTATTCCCGCTACATCGCGCACCGGATCTACCGGCTCGACCCCCACTTTCGCACGCCGGCCCACGAGTTCGAGGACGGGGTGGATTTCGTCCCCACCAACCGGCACGTCCTGTTCGGCCATCACTTCACATCGGTGGCCGGCGCGGCGCCGATCGTCGGGCCGGCCATCGCTGTGATCTGGGGTTGGCTGCCGGCGTTTCTCTGGGTGGTGCTCGGGACGATCTTCGCCGGCGCGGTTCACGACTTCGGCACCCTCTGGATCGCCACGCGACACAAAGGACGGTCCATCGGGACCCTGGCCGAGTCCATCGTGGGAAGCCGGGCTCGCGTGCTGTTCCTGTTGATCATCTTCTTCCTGCTGCTCCTGGTCAACGCCGTCTTCGCCGTGGTCATCGCCAACCTCCTGCTGGCGAATCCCGGCGCCGTCTTGCCGGTGTGGGGCGCGCTCGCCGTCGCCCTGGTCGTTGGCCTGCTGATCTACCGGACGGGGGTCGGGATCCTGTGGCCCTCCCTCGCGGCGCTGGTCATCCTCTACGGGCTGATCTGGCTCGGGCAATACTTCCCGTACGAGCTACCGGACCTCGTCGGGTTCGAGGCCACCGCCGCGCAGCTCGCGGACGCCGGCGGCGACCCCGCGGTCGCGGCCGCAGCGGCCCGCACCGACGGCGTGCGCACCGGGTGGGTGGTGATCCTGTTCGCCTACGCCTTCGTGGCGAGCGTGCTGCCGGTATGGCTCCTCCTTCAGCCGCGCGACTACGTCAACAGCCACCAGCTCTTCGTGGCGCTCGGCATCATCTTCCTGGGCGTGTTGCTCACCAATCCGCCGGTGGTCGCGCCCGCCGTGAACCGGGCGCTTCCGCCCGATGCGCCCAGCTGGTTTCCACTCTTGTTCATCACGATCGCCTGCGGCGCCATCAGCGGGTTCCACGGACTCGTGGCGTCCGGCACGTCGTGCAAGCAGCTCGATAAGGAGACCGACGCCCGCTACGTGGGCTACGGCGGCGCGGTTGGCGAAGGGATCCTCGCCCTGACGTCGATCCTCGCCACCACCGCGGGCTTTGCCGTATTCGTTGGGATCGACGGGTGGCACGAGCACTACGGCACGTGGGCCCGGGCGTCGGCCGGCGCCACCACGGCGTTCGTGAACGGTGTCGGCGTCCTCGCGGAAGGGATCGGGATACCGCACGCCGTGGCCACGATCTTCGCGGCGGTGGTCGTCATCACGTTCGCGGCGACGACCATGGACACCGGCGTCCGGCTGCAGCGATACATCATCGCGGAGCTGGGAGCGCAGTACCGGCTTCAATGGGTTCAGAACCGTTGGGTGGCGACGACCGTGGCGGTCGTGAGCTGCGCGGCGCTGGCGCTCGGGCTGGACCGCGGCGCTGGCGGCATGCGGCTCTGGCCGCTCTTCGGGACCACCAATCAGCTCACCGGCGCCCTGAGCCTGCTGGTCGTGACGCTCTTCCTGTTGGCCCTCAAGCGGAAGATCTGGATCACGGCGGTTCCCATGGCCTTCCTGCTCGTGATGACCACGTGGGCGATGATCGTGAACCTGGCCCGCTACGTCACGCAGGACCAGACCCTCCTGCTCGGCGTGGCCGGCGCCATCTTCGTGCTGGAGCTGTGGCTGGTGCTGGAAGCGGGGTTGGCAATCAGGGGCGCGTTGGCGAAGCGGGCAGCCTTTGGCGTGGTGGAGCCCACAGGCGATCGGTAGCGGTCCGGGCATGGCGAGCGCGCTGCGTATAGCGTATAGCGTATGGCGCGTAGCAGCTGTTCGGCGTCGGAGACGGTGGGCGACGCCCAGGCAAAGACGCCCATACGCCATGCGCCATGAGCCATACGCCATGCGCCATCCAACCCGGTTGCCCCCGAGCCTCACGAACCGTACGTTCGAGGCGCCCTCCACAGCGAGCACGCCAGATTCCCTTCGAGGAAATCGCCTCTCCAATCTTCGGCGCACGCCGCGAGCGGGGCACGGTGGCCGCGCTTGCCGAACAACCCGACCCCGTGGTCGATCCGCCGCGGAACATGCGGGGAACGGCCGCCGTCGTCACCGGGGGGGCCACCGGGCTCGGCCGCGCCATCGCGATGGAGTTCGCGCGGCACGGTGTGAACGTCGCCTTCAACTTCATCGACCTGCCGGGCCGCGACGTCGCCGCACAGGCGCTGCTCACCGAAGCGGCGCTCCGCAGCTGCGGGGTCAAGGTGTTCAGCGCCTACTGCGACGTGCGCGATCGCCACGCGGTCGCCGATTTCGTTTCCCTCGCGCAGGCGGAACTGGGCGGCATCCATTTCCTGGTCAACAACGCCGGCATCGCGCGAGACGGCGCCCTCTGGCGGATGGCGGACGACGCGTGGCGCGACGTCCTGGACACCAATATCACGGGCTCGTTCAACTGCATTCAGGCCGTGGCCCAGCCGTTTCGGGAGCAACGGTACGGCAAGATCGTGAGCGTGGCGTCGCACCAGGCCTACCGGCCGGGCTTCGGCGTCGCCAACTACGCCGCCAGCAAGGCCGCGCTCATCGGCCTCACTAAGGCCGCCGCCGTGGAGTTGGGCCCGTACAACGTCAACGTCAACGGCGTCGCACCGGGGTTCGTCCGCACCGAGCTGATCTCCAAACTCCCGCGCCGCGTGCTCGATGACGCGGAGAAGGGGTCCCTCCTCGGGCGCATCGCCGAGCCCGAGGACATCGCCCACGTCGTGTTTTTCCTCTGCAGCGACGCCGCCCGCCATGTCACCGGCCAGGTTATCTTGGTGGACGGAGGGCTCACCCTGGAGTAGCCGGCTGGTCTTGAGGCCCACGGCGGCCGGTTAGCGTTCAGCCGGGCCGTCCCCCCGTCGTCTCGCACGCATCACCCTGGAGCTGCCGTGCCGTACGACCACGTCGATGTTGGCTACGACGGCGGTGTCGCGACACTGACACTCAATCGTCCGCCACTCAACCTGCTGAGCATCGAAGTGCTCGAGCAGGTGAATGCCGCGCTGCTCGAGCTCCGGGACCACAACGAGCTCAAGGTCCTGGTGGTCCGCGGGCGCGGCAAGGCGTTCAGCTCCGGCCTGGACCTCGCCGATCACACGCGCGACAAGGTCGCGCGGCTGCTCCAGGTCTTTCATCGGACCTTCGAGACGATCCGCCTGCTCGACGTCATCGCGGTCGCGGCCGTCGACGGGATCGCCTACGGCGGGGGGTTCCAGCTCGCTATCGGGTGCAACCTGATCGTAGCCTCCAAATCCGCGCGCTTCCGCCTGCCGGAGATCACCGCGGGCGCGTTTCCGCCGCTCGCCGCGGTCGTGCTGCCGCGGGCCGGCCCGCGGCGCAAGGCGATGGAATGGATCCTCACGGGCGACCAGATCGACGCCACCGAGCTGGCGCAATACGGCCTGGTGAACCGCGTCTACCCCGACAAGGAGTTCGAGAAAGGGCTCCGGGACTTCATCGGCCGGCTGACCAACAAGTCGGGACCCGTGTTGCAGCTCGCGAAGCGGGCGCAGATCGAGTCGTACTACTCCACCTACGAGGAGGCGCTCTACAAGGTGGAGAACCTGTACCTGCGGGAGCTCATGGCGTTGCACGATGTGGAGGAAGGGATCGCGGCGTTCCGCGAGAAGAGGGAGCCGCGGTGGAAGGACGCCTGACACCCACGCTCCTCGTCGCCGCGGCGCTCGCCTGCGGCGGCTCGGACCCCGAGACCGATGTGCCGCCCGTCGCGGCGCCGATTCCCACGGCGGGAATGGCGGGGCAGGAGGTCACGCTCTATCCGCTCACCCTCGTGGTGTCCGACCCCGCGCTCGGCTGGGCGGAGGCGGTGGGCCCGCGGGCGGACGCGCTGGCCACCGCCGATTCGCTGCTCGCCACGTTCCTCACGGAGCGGGTGCCGGAGGTGACGTGGATCCTGCCGACCGAGCTGCGCCGCGCCGCGGGACGTGCGCCGGGCATGCTACCCGATCCGGACAAGATGAGCACGGCCATCCTGCGAGGCGGCGAGGAACGTCAGATCCCCGACCCGCTCCGCAGTCAGATGCGCAATCTGACCGGGATGGCCGGCGACCGGTACGCATTCGTCCCGGCCAGCCTGGTCTTCGTCCCGGGCGACACCCTCGGCGGGCGGGCGGAGTTGACGGTTGCCATCGCGGACGTACGCATGGGGTTGGTGCAGTGGCGCACCGTCGCCCGCGCGGAGGGCGACGATCCGTGGGCTGCGCTGCGGCGGGCCCTGTCCCAACTCGTGCCGGACGTGCCGTGACGGGATACCCGGTCACCCTGATCCCGGGAGACGGGATCGGCCCCGAGATCACGTCGGCCACGAAGCGGGTGCTCGAAGCCTCCGGGGTCGCGTTCGACTGGGATGAACAGCTGGCCGGCGTCGCGGGGTTGGCCGAGACCGGTACCCCGCTGCCCGATGCCACGGTCGAGAGCGTGCGGCGCACGGGGGTCGTGCTCAAGGGGCCGCTCGCCACCCCGGTGGGAACGGGCTTTCGTTCGGTCAACGTGGCGCTGCGGCGGCAGTTCGATCTCTACGCCAACGTCCGGCCGGCGCGGACACTGCTGCCCGGGCTTCGCTACGAGGATATCGACCTCGTGCTCGTGCGGGAGAACACCGAGGGGTTGTACGTCGGGTTCGAGACCACGATCCCGGTGGGTGGGGACCCGAAGGCGGTGGCGCAGTCCATCGCGATCGTCACGCGGACGGGTTGCGAGCGGATCATCCGGTACGCGTTCGAGTACGCGTTGCGGCACGGTCGCAAGAAGGTGACGATCTGCCACAAGGCGAACATCTTGAAGGCCGTGAGCGGTCTGTTCCTGGAAGTCGGCCGTGACGTATCGCGCGAGTATGCCGGCCGCGTCGCGGTGGACGACGTGATCATCGACGCGTGCGCCATGAAGCTCGTGCTCGACCCGTGGCAGTTCGACGTGATCGTCACGACCAACATGTTCGGGGACATCCTGAGCGACGAGATCGCGGGTCTCGTGGGGGGCCTGGGCCTGGCGCCCGGCGCCAACATCGGTCATCGGGCGGCCATGTTCGAGGCGGTGCACGGCACCGCGCCGGACATCGCCGGCGAGGGGGTCGCGAATCCTTCGGCGCTCATCCTGGCGGCGGCGCTCATGCTCGACCACCTGGACGAGCTCGACGCGGCCGGCCGGGTGCGGCGGGCGGTGGAGGGCACACTGCGGGAGGGCCGGGTGCTGACCCGGGATCTCGGAGGCCATGCTTCGACGATGGAGTACGCCGACGCCGTCGCTCGGCGCGTGGGTTGAGCGCGAGTGCCCGCGCTGCCACCGCCCGGTCGAATTGCCGGTGGGGCAGCTCTGCGCGGACTGCCGCCGAGAGATCGCGCGGCGCGCGGCACGGCTCGGCCGGCGGGTCGCCCTCGGCACCACGGCGGTGATGGCGCTCTACGTGTGGCTCCGCCTGCCGGATCTGCCCACCGCCAGGGTCGTCGGCGTGGCCGGCGTGGCCGCGTGGTACGTGCTCTCGTACCTCGTGGTGAAGCGCATCGCAGAGCAATACCTGCAGTGAGGCGCGTGCCGACGTGACGTTCAGCCTCGTACACCTCTCGGACCAGCATTTCGGCGAAAGCTGCGACCTCGCGCAGATCGCGGCCGTCGAGGAGCTGATCCCGGACCTGGAGCCGCGGGTGATCGTGCTCTCGGGCGATCTCACCCAGCGCGCGCGGCACGGCGAATTCCAGGCCGCACGGATGCACGTCCGCGAACTGGAGCGCACCGCCCCGGTCTTCGTGATCCCGGGCAACCACGACCTCCAGTGGTGGTGGCGGCCGTTCCTCCCGGGCAAGGCGCGGATGTACGTCAAGTACAAGCACTATTTCGGACCGGTGTTGTCGCCATCGATGCGCCTCCCCGAGGCCGTTATCGCCGGTGTGCTGACGGCGCACGGCGTCGCGTGGGGGTCCCTCACCACGAAGCCGCGCGACATCGGCACCAAGGGGCACTTGCCCAAGGCGGAGATCGACCGCGCGGCCCAGCTCTTCCGGGAGGCCGGGCCCGAGGCGGCCCGTGTCCTGGTGGTTCATCACAACGTGCTGCGTGGCCAGCTCTCGGAGCGGATGGGACTGGCCCGCTGGCGGCAGGCGCAGCAGCGTATTGTCGCATCGGGGGCGGACGTGGTGCTCTGCGGCCATGACCATCAGGAGTGTGCGGAGCTGCTCGACGGCAAGGTCGTGGTGGCCGGCGCCGGCACGCTCTCATCGCGCTCGCGCGGTGGCCGGCCGCCCGTGTTCAACCGCCTCTGGATCGACGACAGCACGATTCAGGTGGAGCAGTACCGGTGGGATCCGGACCGGCGGGTGTTCCGGCGGTCGGACGTCCACGCGTTCGCACGCAGTCGGAGGAAGCGTGAAGCGACACTCGCGACGGGCGTTAGCTGAAGCGGTCGCCCGCGACGCCGACCGCGCGCTGCTGGCGCGCCGGTTGGAGCTGCTCGGGCTCCGCCGGCGCGTGCACGTCCACGAGAACCGCACCGTCCTCGTGAGCGTCTCGCGCCGCGGCCAGCTGAGGATTCATCGCGGGTTCGCCTACGCGTCCGACCGGGTGCTCACAGCGGTGATCGCGTTCCTCCATCCGGGCACGCGGGCCGCCGACCGGCGACGCGCCGAGCGGGAGCTCGTGAGCTTCCCCGTGGAGGAGTTCGTGCGGTCGCCCCGGAAGGCGCTGCGGGGTGAGCGGCTCCGTCCGGGCGACCGCAAGATCCTCACCGAGCTCGCGAAGCTCCACGAGCGCCTCAACCGGCGCCACTTCGCAGGCCGGTTGGCCCCGATCGCGTTCCGGATCTCGAGCCGGATGCGTACGCGGCTTGGCGAGTTGACCGTCAACCCGCGGACCAATCGGGCCACGGAGATCGCCATCAGCCGGTTCCACCTGGAGTGTGACGGCTGGGACGAGGTCCAGCACACGCTGCTGCACGAGATGGTCCACCAGTGGCAGGTGGAATTGGGATTGGATCCCGATCACGGCGAGACCTTTCGACGGAAGGCGCTGGATGTGGGCGTCGTGCCGGGCGCGCGGCGGGTCGTGAAGCCGCAGCGGCGCGCTGCGCGCCAACGGTGATGGAGGCCAGGGGATGACGTTCGAGGGCGTGGACTTCTACGATGTCGACTCGCTGCTGACCGAGGAGGAAAGGGCCGTCCGCGACACCGTGCGGCGCTTCGTCGACGACGCCGTGCTTCCGGTGATCGCCGAGCACTATCTGCAGGGGAAGTTCCCGCGCGAGATCGTGCCGCAGATGGCCGAGCTCGGGTTGTTCGGGGCCAACCTCCCGGCGCAATACGGCTGCGCGGAGCTGAACAACGTCGCCTACGGGCTGATCATGCAGGAGCTGGAGCGGGGCGACAGCGGCGTTCGGTCGTTCGCGTCGGTCCAGGGCGCGCTGGTGATGTATCCGATCTTTGCGTTTGGCAGCGAGGAGCAGAAGGGCCACTGGCTTCCGAAGCTGGCCTCCGGCGAGGCGATCGGCTGCTTCGGCCTCACCGAGCCCGACTTTGGCTCGAACCCGGCCGGGATGATCACGACGGCGCGGGAAGACAAGGGCGGGTGGGTGCTGAACGGCGCGAAGATGTGGATCACCAACGGCTCGACCGCCCACGTCGCGATCGTGTGGGCCAAGACCGGCTCCCTCGACGACCCCGACTCCATCCGCGGCTTCATCGTCCCCACCGACGCCAAGGGGTTCAGCGCGCGCGACCAGCACGGGAAGCTCTCCCTGCGGGCCAGCGACACCAGCGAGCTGGTGCTCCAGGACGTGCGCGTGCCGAACGACGCCTTGTTGCCGGAGAGCGGTGGGCTCAAGAGCCCACTCCTGTGCCTCACCCAGGCACGGTACGGGATCGCCTGGGGAGCGGTCGGCGCCGCCATGGCGTGCTTCGACGAGGCCGTGCGCTACGCCAAGAGCCGGGTGATGTTCGACCGCCCCATCGGCGGTTTCCAAATCCAGCAGGCCAGACTGGCCGAGATGCTCACGGAGATTACGAAGGCCCAGCTCCTCGCACTCCAGCTCGGCCGCCTGAAAGACCGGGGGGACATGAAGCCCCAACAGGTCTCGCTGGCCAAGCGGAACAACGTCCACATCGCCTGCGAGTGCGCCCGCGAGACACGCCGGCTGCTCGGCGGCAGCGGCATCCTCGCCGAGTACCAGGCCATGCGCCACCTCGCCAACCTCGAGAGCGTGTACACCTACGAGGGCACTCACGACATCCACACCCTCGTCCTCGGCCAGGCCGTCACCGGCCTCAACGCCTTCGGGGCCTAACCGTGCAATCTGAAATCTCCCCCTTCGTGTGTCCTGGATCACCGCCGCACGGTTCGGGTATCGCCTATCAGTTCGGCGCGCCGGAACCTGCCCGGCGCGGTCCGTGAGAGATTCCCATGATGGCGCAATTCGCAAGGCCCAGTTTCGTGGCGCTCGCCGCGGCCTGCCTCGCGGCGATCGACTGCCAGGGGGGGGCCCCGTTCCCCAACCAGCCGCCCCCTCCGCCCCCACCCCCTCCGCCGCCGGGAAGCGTCGCGCTCGGCGTGGAGCAGGTCGTGGACGGGCTCAGCAGGCCGGTCTACCTCACGACCCCGCCGGGCGACGATCGGCTCTTCGTCGTCGAGCAAGCCGGCCGGATCCTCATCATCGAGAACGACCAGCTCCTCCCCACGCCGTTCCTCGACATTCAGAGCATCGTCGGGTCGGGAGGCAACGAGCAGGGCTTACTCTCGATGGCGTTCCATCCCGACTACGGCGGCAACGGCTTCTTCTACGTCTCCTACACCATGACGAACGGCGACAGCCGTGTGGAGCGGTACACCGTGTCCGCCGATCCGAACGTCGCCGACGAGGACTCGGACAAGGAGATCCTGACGCTCGACCAACCGCAGTCCAATCACAACGGCGGCCTGCTCCTGTTCGACGAGGACGGACTGCTCTACATCGGGCTGGGCGACGGTGGTGGCTCGGGCGATCCCGACGAGAACGGTCAGGACCTGGGTACCCTGCTCGGCAAGCTGCTGCGGATCGACGTGGACGGCGGCGATCCCTACGCCATACCGCCCGGCAACCCCTTCGGTGACGAGATCTGGGCCCTGGGGCTCCGGAACCCCTGGCGCTTCGCCTTCGACGAGACGGACGGCCTCCTGTTCATCGCGGACGTGGGCCAGAACGAATTCGAGGAAGTGAACGTCGTCCCAATCGATCAGGCGGCCGTGAACTACGGCTGGAACATCATGGAGGGCGTGCACTGCTTCGAGCCGAGTACCAACTGCAACATGCAGGGGCTTACGCTCCCGGTCGTCGAGTACAGTCACGGCGAGGGCTGCTCGATCACCGGCGGCTTCGTATACCGCGGCAGCGCGATCCCCGAGATCGAAGGGCACTACTTCTACTCGGACTTCTGTTCCAGCTTCTTGCGTAGCTTCCGCTTCAGCAACGACGATGTCGAGGACGGAACCGAGTGGGACGTCGGGAACCTCGGTGGCGTCCTGTCGTTCGGCAGGGACGCCGCCGGCGAGCTGTACATCCTGTCCAACGACGGCAGGGTGCTGCGACTAGTCGAAGAGCAGGGAAATGCAGTGAGAAATAAGAAGTGAGGAGTGAGGAGCATGCCCTGTCCCTAATCCCTCACCCCTAACCCCCCCCCAAACCCTGTCGCATGCTCAAGTGGATCCTGATCGCGGCCGGCGCCCTCGTGGCGCTCGTGCTCCTCGTCGTGGCCATCGGCTGGATGCTCCCGCGTGCCCACGTGGCCACGAGCACGGTCGTGCTGCGACAGCCACCGGACGCCGTGTGGCCGGTCATCCGGGACTTTGCCCGCTACCCCGACTGGTGGCCGCAAGCGAAAGCATCCGCCCGCGTCGCGGACATCGGCGGACGGGAAGCCTGGAGCCAGCAGGTGGGCCCCGGGGCCCCGATCGTGGCCGTCGTGATCGAAGACACGCCGCCCACCCGCGTGGTCACCGAGATCGTGGGGGAGCCGGGAGCCCCGTTCGGCGGCCGGTGGACCTACGAGGTAGCGGCCGCGGGCGGCGGCACCCGCGTATCGATCACGGAAGACGGCTGGATCGCCAATCCGATGTTTCGCTTCATGGCCAACGTCTTCTTCGGAATGCACGGCACCATGGACGGATACCTCGTTGCCCTGGGCCGCCTTTTTGGAGAGGATGTCGAGGTTCAACACGGCAGCGGGGAGAGGCAGTGAGAAGTAACAAGTAAGAAGTGAGGAGTGAGGAGTACCCTAGCAGCGTTCGGGGACAGGTCGCGCCCCGTCGCCAATTACGCCCATGACTTCTTCCTTCTCACTTCTTCCTGCCGTTATGTTTCGGCCCGGCGCACCCACCAGGGCTTGGCGCCGCCCGTGTTTTAGCCCCGATCGCGAATGGACATCTCCCAGGCCGAACAGCGCGTGCGGGACCTGCGCACGCAGATCCGCCACCACGACTACCGCTACTACGTCCTCGACGCGCCCGAGATCTCGGACGAGCGGTACGACCGGCTGTTCCAGGAGTTGAAGGACCTGGAAGAGCGGTATCCCCAACTCCGCACGCCGGACTCGCCCACCCAGCGGGTCGGCGGCGCACCCCTGGACAAGTTTCCGACGGTCGAGCACACGGCTCCCATGATGAGCCTCGATTCCTCCCAAGACGAGAAGGTCCTGCGGCGGTTCGACGAGCGGGTGCGCAAGGCGCTGGGTGGCGACGCGCGCTACGTGCTCGAGCCCAAGCTCGACGGCGTTTCGGTGGAGCTGGTGTACGAGGACGGGGTCTTCGTCCGCGGCTCCACGCGGGGGGACGGCCACCGTGGGGAAGGGGTGACCGAGAACATCCGCACGATCCCGGCGGTCCCGCTCCGGCTCGACGAGCGGAAGCGCCCCGCGCCCCGGTTCGTTGCCGTGCGGGGGGAAGTGATCCTGCGGATTGCGCCGTTCGAGCAGTTGAATGAACGGCTGCTCGCCGATGGCAAGGAGCCGTTCGCCAATCCACGCAACGCCGCCGCCGGATCGCTGCGCCAGCTCGATCCCAAGCTCACGGCGCAGCGGCCGCTGGACATATTCATCTACGACGTCCTCGCGGCAGAGGGAGCAGCGTTCGAAACGCACACCGAGGTGCGTGATGCCTTGAAGGCGTGGGGGCTCCGCGTGGACGAGCCGGCACGGCACGCCGAATCGGTCGAGGAGATCTTCGCGTTCCACGCCGACCTGAACGCGAAGCGCGACGACCTCGAGTACGAGATTGACGGGATCGTCATCAAACTCGACAACCTTCGGGCCCGGGAGCGGCTCGGCGCGACGTCGCATCACCCCCGCTGGGCGTTCGCCTTCAAGTTCCCGCCGCGCAAGGAAATCACCCGGGTCCTCGCCATCGTGGCGTCGGTGGGACGGACCGGCGTCGTGACCCCGATCGCCCTGTTGCGACCCGTGGAGCTGGGCGGCGTGACGGTGAGCCGCGCGAGCCTGCACAACCGGGAGGAAGTGGCGCGAAAGGACGTGCGGGAGGGCGATCGGGTGCGCGTCCAGCGCGCGGGCGACGTGATCCCGCAGGTGGTGGAGCGCGTCGACGAGCCCGGGCGGACGCGGGGCGCGCCGTTCCGGATGCCGGAGAAATGCCTGTCGTGCGGCACGGCGCTCGTCGAGCGCGGCCCGTACACCGTGTGCCCCAACAGCTTCGAGTGCCCGGCGCAGCTCGTGGGGCGGATCGTGCATTTCGCCTCTCGCGAAGCGCTGGACATCGAGGGGTTGGGCGACGAGACGGCGAAGCTGTTCGTCGAGCATGGGCTGGTCCGGCAGCTCCCCGATCTGTTCGACATCACCGTCGAGCAGCTGGTGGCGCTCGAGGGTTTCGCGCAGAAATCGGCCACGAATCTGGTGGATGCGATACGGCGGGCGTCGCGCGTCGAGCTGTCACGATTTCTCTACGGGCTGGGGATCCCCGAGGTGGGCGTCGCCGTGGCGCGCGATCTGGCGAGACACTTCGGCGCGTTCGCGGCGATCCGCGACGCGTCGGTCGAGGATCTGGATGCCGTGGAGGGCGTGGGGCCCAAGATGGCGGAGCAGATCCACGGCTTTTTCCACCATCCCCGCAACCGGCGCACGCTCGACGAGCTGCTGGACGGCAAGGTGACGCTGGTGGAAGGTGCGGCCCGCGCCGGGCGCGCGTTGGGCGGCGTCAAGTTCGTCTTCACCGGCACCCTGGAGCGGCTGTCCCGCCGGGAGGCCGAGCGGCTCGTGACGGCGCACGGCGCCAAGGCGACGTCGTCGGTGAGCGGCGAGACCGACTACCTCGTGGCCGGGGCGAACGCCGGCTCCAAGGCGGCCAAGGCCAGGGAGCTGGGTGTGACGACGCTCTCCGAGGCCGAATTCATCGATCTGCTCGCGTCCCGCGGCGTGGAGGTTTGATGGAGAACGTCGAGATCGCCAGGGCGCTGCTGGACGTCGCCGACCTGATCGAGATCCAGGGGGGCAACCCGTTCCGCGTCCGCGCGTACCGTAACGCCGCCCTCACCGTGGAGTCGCAGACGGTGGCGCTCCGGAAGATGGTCGAGGACGGCAAGGACCTGACGGAGCTGCCGGCGGTCGGCAAGGATATCGCCAGGCACATCAAGGAGCTGGTCGAGACGGGCAAGCTGGGCGTCCTGGAGGAGCTGGAGCGGCAGGTTCCCCGCGGCCTCATCGAGCTGACCCGGCTGCCCGGTCTCGGCGCCAAGCGGGCGAAGCTCCTGTGGGACCAGCTCGGGATTCAGACACTGGAACAGCTCGAGCGCGCGGCCAGGGCGGACGAGATCAAGGGCATCAAGGGGTTCGGCGCCAAGACCCAGCAGAGGATCCTCGAGGGCATCGCCGCGTACCGGAAACGGGGATCCCGCTTCAAGATCGTCGATGCCGACCAATACGTGGAGCCGCTCGTGGAGTACCTGCGGCGCGACCCCGCGGTCGAGAGCGTGGACGTGGCCGGCAGCTACCGCCGCCGCAGGGAAACCGTGGGCGACATCGATGTGTTGGTGATCGCGAAAGACGCCGGCGCCGTAATGAAGCACTTTACGGCCTACGGCGACGTGACGACGGTGCAGCTGGCCGGCGACACCAAGGGGACGGTCGTCCTCAAGTCCGGCCTGCAGGTGGATCTGCGGATCCTTCCCAAAAAGAGCTACGGGGCCGCTCTCCAGTACTTCACGGGCTCCAAGGAGCACGCCGTCAAGGTCCGGCAGCGGGCGGTGGAGCGGGGGCTGCGGCTCTCGGAGTACGGTGTCTTCGAGGTCGAGAAGGGGAAGGAGCCGGACGACGAGGAACGCGACCCATGGGCCGGCAGGATGGTGGCAGGCAAGACCGAAGAGGAGGTCTATGCCGCGCTCGATCTTCCCTGGATCCCGCCCGAGCTTCGGGAGAATCGCGGGGAGGTGGAGGCCGCGGCGCGGGACGCGCTGCCGGACTTGATCGTTCTGGAGGACGTCCGTGGGGACCTCCAGATGCATTCCACGTGGTCCGACGGCAAGTACTCCCTCGAGGAGATGATGGACGCGTGCGTGGAGCGCGGATACGAGTACTTCGCGATCACCGACCACAGCAAGGCGCTCGCCATGACCGGCGGGCTGGACGCGAAGAAGTTGCGGGAGCAGTGGAAGGAGATCGACGAGATCGCGTCGCGGCGAAGCGATATCCGGATCCTCAAGGGGATGGAGGTCGACATCCTGGCGGACGGAACGCTCGACCTGGAGGACGAGATGTTGGCGCAGCTCGACGTCGTGCTCGCGTCGATCCACTCGCGATTCGATCTTCCCGCGGCCAAGCAGACCGAGCGGGTGCTGCGGGCCATCCGCCACCCCGAGGTGAACATCCTGGCCCATCCCACCGGGCGGCAGATCAACCGCCGGGACGCGATGGACTTCGATCTCGACGAGGTGCTGCGCTGCGCGGTGGAGCACGAAGTGGTCGTCGAGATCAACGCCCACCCGGACCGCCTGGACCTCAAGGACACGCACGCCATGCGCGCCAAGGAGCTCGGCGGCCGCATGGCGATCAGCACGGACGCCCACCGCCCAGCCGAGCTGGCATTCATGCGCTACGGTGTGGATCAGGCGCGGCGGGCGTGGCTCGAGAAGGGCGACGTGATCAACACGCTTCCCTACGACCGCCTCGCCGAGATCTTGGCCAAGCGGAGGCCTTGACGGTACAATGCATGCGACCCGGTGGTCCAACGCGCACGTCGTCGAGAGGAGTAGTGGTCCATGGCGGAGATCAAGGTGCGGAAGAACGGCCCCTACCTGGTGACCGGCGTGGCCCTCAAGGACGCGGAGGGGAACCCCATCCACTCCGACGAGACCTTTGCGCTGTGCCGCTGCGGGCGCTCCGCCGCCAAGCCGTTCTGCGACGGGACCCACAAGCGCGTGGGGTTCGACGACTCGGTGTGACGGCGAGCGGCGAGGCGCGTACGCCGGCCAGGCGCCGGGAGGCCCGGAAGTCCGGCTTGATGCCCGGCACGCTGGTCCACGTGGGTGCGGAACGGGTCTCGGCCGTCGGCATCAATCTGATCCACTTCACGGCGGAGCACGCCGAGGACGTCCAGGTGCCGACCGCCGAGGCCTGCTTCCCGTACCGGGATGCCGAAGGCGTTACGTGGATCAACGTGGACGGCGTGCACGACGTGGGGGTCGTGGAGCGGCTGGGATTGCACTTCGGGCTTCACCCCCTGGCGCTCGAAGACATCGTCAATACGAACCAGCGGCCCAAGGTCGAGGACTTCGAGTCGTACGTGTACTTCGTGGTCCGGATGCTGTCGGCCAGGAACGACGGCGATGGCATGCGGGTGGACAACGAGCAGATCTCCATCGTCCTCGGGCACAACTTCGTGCTCACGTTTCAGGAGCGCCCCGGGGACGCCTTCGAGCCCGTACGGCAGCGGATCCGTGAAAACCGGGGCCGGATCCGCAAGCTGGGTGCCGACTACCTCGCCTACTCGCTCATGGACGTCGTGGTGGACAACTACTTCGTCGTGTTGGAGCAATTCGGCGAGGAAGTGGAGGAGGTCGAGCAGTCGCTGATGGACCAGCCCAGCCAGGAGCTGCTCCAGGACATCCAACGCATGAAGCGCCTCATGATCGAAGTGCGGCGCGCCGTGTGGCCGTTGCGCGACGTGATCAACGCGGTCCTCCGGGGCGACGTCAAGCTCTTCAAGAAGCCCACGCTGGTGTTCCTGCGGGACGTGTACGACCACTGCGTTCGGGTGGTGGACATCACCGAGACGCACCGGGAGATGGTGGCCAGCATGCTGGAGATCTACGTCTCCCAAATGAGTCATCGGATGAACGAGGTGATGAAAGTCCTCACCATCATCGCCACCATCTTCATTCCGCTGACGTTCGTCGCCGGCGTCTACGGCATGAACTTCGACAACATGCCGGAGTTGCACTGGGACTTGGGTTACGGCTTTGCCTGGGGGATTATGGTCGCCGTGAGCGTGACGCTGATCGTGTTCTTCAAGAAGCGGAATTGGTTTTGAAGTAGGAGATAAGAAATGAGAAGTAAGACGTGAGGAGTGGGGAGTGAGGAGTGCCAACACTGATGTACGCTGACCCCTAACCCTACGACCTAAAGACCTAAGACCTAAGACCTATGAAACTCGCCGTCTGCATCAAACGGGTCCCGGACACGGAAACCCGTATCAAGATCGCCGCCGATGGGAAGTCGATCGAGGAGAGCGGTGTCAAGTTCGTGTTGAACCCCTATGACGAGTACGCCGTCGAGGAAGCCCTGAAGCTCAAGGAGCAGGCGGGCGGCGGCGAGGTCGTGGCCGTGTCGCTCGGCGGCGACGCGTCGCAGGAGACGATCCGGACCGCCCTCGCGATGGGCGCGGATCGGGGCGTGCTGCTCAAGACGGCCGCGCGGCCGCTCGACCCACTCGAGCCGGCGAAGGCGCTGGCCGCGGAGCTGAAGGACAGCGGCTACGATCTGATCCTGTTCGGCAAGCTCGCGATCGACGACTACAACCAGGCCGTCGGCACCATGGTCGCCGAGTTGCTCGGCCTGCCCAGCGTGTCGTCCATCGCCCATCTCGAGATCGCGGACCGGAAGGGGACGGCGGAACGGGAGATCGAGGGCGGCGTCGAGGTCGTCGAGTTCACGCTCCCGGCCGTCCTGACCACCGACAAAGGGCTCAACGAGCCGCGCTACCCGGCCCTCCGGGGCATCATGATGGCCAAGAAGAAGCCGCTCGAGGTGAAGGAGGTGCAGCTGGGTGGCGGTGGCGTCGAGATCCTGGAGCTGGCGCTCCCGCCCGAGCGGTCGGGTGGCAAGATCGTGGGCGAGGGCGCCGGCGCCGTCCCGGCGCTCATCGACGCCCTCCGCAACGAAGCGAAGGTGCTGTGATGCCGGGCGTCCTGGTGGTTGCCGAGCAGCGCGACGGCAAGGTGAAGCGGATCGCCCACGAGACACTGGCCGCGGCGCGTGCCGTGGCCGACAACGCCGGCGGCGACGTGCACGCGCTCGTCATCGGTCCGAGCGGCACCAGCGCCGAGGGATTGGGGAACGCGGGGGCCGACAAGGTGGCGTTGGCCCTCGACGACGCGCTCGCCTTGTATCAGGGCGACCGCTACGCGACGATCGTGGCCGCGCGCGCCAAGGCGGGCGGGTATGCGGTCGTGCTCCTCGGTTCGACGGCGTTGGGCAAGGACCTGGGTCCCCGCGTCGCGGCGCGCCTGGGGTGCCCGTTGGCGAACGACGTGACGTCCATCGTGGCGGGTGCCGGCATCACGGTAACGCGGCCCGTGTACTCCGGCAAAGCGGTGTACACCATGAAGATCTCGGCGGTGCCGTGCGTGGTGTCGGTGCGGCCCAACGTGTTCGCGCCCGGCGCGTTCGGAAAGGCCGGCGTGCACGAGACGGTCGCGGCCGGGAGCGAGGAGCCGCGGGCCAAGACCGTGCAGGTGAAGGAGCCCGAGCGCGCCGCGCTCGACGTCGCCGAGGCGTCGATCGTGGTGAGCGGCGGCCGGGGCCTCAAGGGTCCCGAGAACTTCCACCTGATCGAGGAGCTGGCCGCCGCGCTCGGCGGCGCTACCGGCGCGTCGCGCGCCGTCGTCGACGCCGGGTGGCGGCCCCACGCCGAACAGGTCGGACAGACGGGGAAGACCGTGAGCCCAAACCTCTACTTTGCCGTCGGGATCTCGGGGGCGATTCAACACCTGGCGGGCATGCGGTCGTCCAAGATCATCGTCGCGATCAACAAGGACGCGGATGCGCCGATCTTCAAGATCGCCGACTACGGCATCGTGGGTGATCTCTTCGAGATCCTCCCCAAGCTCACCGAAGCGATCAAGCAGGCGCGCGGGAACTGAACGATGGCGACGCCGTTCGTTCCCGCCAGCTTCCAGCCACCGCTCCCGCGCGAGCGGCTCCTGTTGACCGAGCCGCCCGGCGACGAGCGTATCGATCTCGACGTCCTGGTGGTGGGCGGCGGGCCGGCAGGCCTCGCCTGCGCCCTCGAGCTGGCCAAGCTCGTCGAACGCGACAACGCGTCGGACGGCGGGATCGGCGACGTCCAGATCGGCGTGCTGGAGAAAGCCGGGAGCCTCGGCGAGCACTGCCTGTCCGGTGCCGTGGTGAACCCGCGGGCGCTTCAGGAGCTGTTCCCGGACGCGGATCTGTCCGCGATGCCGCTCGGCAAGCCGGTGGGGAGTGAGGCCGTGTACTTCTTGACGGGGTCGCGCGCCGTCCGGATTCCCACGCCGCCGCCCATGAAGAACCACGGCAATCACGTCGCCTCGCTGTGCGAAATCGTCCGGTGGATGGGCGAGAAGGCCGAGGCGATGGGGGTGAACGTGTTTCCCGGCTACCCGGCTGGGGCGCTGTTCGTGGAGGGCGACCGCGTCACCGGCGTCCGCACCGTCGCCACCGGGCTCGACCGGGACGGCAACCCCACGTCGAGCTACCAGCCCCCGGCCGATCTCGTCGCGAGGGTCACGGCCTTGGCCGAGGGAACGCGCGGGATGTTGGCCGAGGCGTGGCGTGAGTGGCAGGGCGTGGGGGCCGACAACCCGCAGATCTATGCCCTCGGCGTCAAAGAGCTGTGGGAGACCAAGGTGCCGCTCGACACGGTCATCCACACCATGGGGTGGCCGCTTCCCACTGACGCGTTCGGCGGCAGCTTCATGTACCCGCTCGAGCCGAACGTGGTGGCCCTGGGACTCGTCGTCGGTCTCGACCACCCCTATCGCGCGCTCGACGTCCACGTGCTGCTTCAGAGGATGAAGACCCACTCCCTGTTCCGTCGCTATTTGGAGGGCGGCGAGATGGTGGAGTGGGGCGCCAAGACCATCCCCGAGGGCGGGTATTACTCCGTCCCGTCACGGCGCCACGGCGACGGCGTCGTGCTGCTGGGCGATTCCGCGGGATTCGTGGACGTCCCGTCGCTCAAGGGGATCCACTACGCCATGCAGTCCGGTATGTTCGCGGCGCGCGCCATCTTCCAGGCGCTGAAGCAGGGCGACACGGCAGCCGCGCCGCTCGCCGAATACGACCGGCTGATGGACGGCTCGTACGTGATCGAAGACCTGCACCGCCGCCGCAACATGCGGCTCGCGTTCAAGGACGGCTTCTACATCGGGGGCATGAAGGCGGGACTTATGACGCTCACCGGCGGCCGCGTGCCCGGCCGCAGGATCGACATGGTGGCGGACGCGCACGTCCCCCGCGGCGACGGCGGCGAGACGCCGTTCACGCCCAACGGCGCACTCACCTTCAGCAAGGTGGACGCCGTCTTCAAGTCGGGCAACGCCACCCGCGACACCATCCCCACGCACCTCATGGTGGGAAAGGACGTGACCCCCGAGGCCGCGGAGTTCTACAGCCATCTGTGTCCGGCCGGCGTCTACGAGGTGGTGGACGGCGGGCTCCGGGTGAATGCCCCCAACTGCGTCGATTGCAAGGCGACGGACGTGGTGGGGCCACGGTGGACGCCGCGAGAGGGGGGGAGTGGGCCGGCGTATAAGAGAATGTGATTTGGCAGCAGGGAGTCGGCTAGCGGTCGCGTGGCGCGACAATCAGCCGAGCCGCGGCTTCGCGCCGCGAAAACCCGGTGCGGCGGGACTCACTCTGTCAATCTGCTTCCGCACGCTCCCCCGCTCACCCTCGACCGCCGCCAACCGTCCTCCCGACTGCCGACTGCCGGCCGGTCACCGCACGGCCCACTCCCGCTCGCCTCTGCCGAGCAAGTACCCCGCCCGCTGTACCTGCTTGCGAAAGTTCGATCGGTCGCCCACGCCCACGGCGTCGAGCGCGCGTTGCCGGTCGAGGTGCTCTTCGTTGGTGAGGTGCTCGAATGCGAGCCACCGCACCACGGTGATCAGGTGCTCCGTCCGCTCGAGGCCCGCATCGGCGCAGCGCTGCTTCAGCTCGCGGTAGGAGATCCCGGCGGCTACCGCGATGTCGCGGGGGCGCCGGACGGCCCATGGATCCCTCAGGAGGTGGTGGACGAGGTCCGCCAGCTTGTCGACCGGGGGAGGGAGGCGCCGGACAACCGCGGGCACCAGCCCACGCCGGCGACGTTCCACGCGAAGCCGCAGCATCGCCGCGAGCTTCGAGTACGCGGTGGGGGTGCCGCCCGCCGTGGTGATCGTCTCCACGCGCCGCGCCGCGACATAGTCGAGCCATCCGACGGGCACGGTCTGCGTATCGTCGAGCAGCAAGATGAGCTCCACCCCGCGGAACCGGTCGAGGCGCAGCGGGATCTGGTCCCGCCGGCAACTCAGCAGGTCCAGCACCACGATCGACCGTGGATGGATCTCGATCAAGTCGTTGAGCGTCTCCAAAACCCGCAAGCGGACGCCGAACGCCCGCAGTCGCCTCAGTTCCCGGACGACGTCGGGTGGAGCCTTGCGACAGGGCGCGAGGAGATAGAGGGTGGTCAGCGGCGTTGGCCGCATCTACGCACGCGCCGGCGGACGGTCTATGCACCGCAAGGCGATTCTCGGGCCGTGGGTCAAAACGGAACCACCTCCACGTGGCGGGTCTCGTCCAGGCGGATGGCCCGTAGCTCGTCGCCCGGCTCGACGCGCTCCCGCTCCTCCGGGACCACGAGCAGCGCGTCCGCCTTGGACATCGAGGTCAGGATCCCCGACCCCTGTGGGCCCGTGAGGAACGCCGTCGGCAGGCCGTCGCCGTCGGACGCCAGCCGAACCCGCAGGAAATGCTGGAGCCGGGACGGCGTCTCCATCGGCTCCCCGGCGCGCACGGGGATCGTGCGCCGGAACGGCTCGCGATGACCCAGCATCTTGCGGATCGCCGGGCGGACGAACAGCTCGAACGTGACCATCGTGCTGACGGGATTCCCCGGCAACCCGATCCACCGCAACCCCTTGACCCGGCCGTAACCGACCGGCGCCCCGGGCCGCATTCGTACGCGCCAGAACCGGCGCTGCAATCCCATTTCCTCCAGCACGCCGTGCAGGTGGTCGTGCTCGCCGACGCTGACGCCGCCCGACGACACGAACAGGTCGGCCGGAAACGCCTTCTGCACGTGCTGGCGCACGTCCGCCGGATCGTCCCGCGCGATGCCGAGCGGCATCGGCTCCGCCCCGGCGAGCCGGGTCATCGCCAGCATCGTATAGCTGTTCGACGACGCGATCTTCCGGCCCTCGAGGATGGCATCGGCCTCGTCCAGCTCGGCCACCTCGTCGCCCGTTGCCAGCAGCGCGATGGTCGGCTTGCGGTGCACGTAGACGTCCGTCATCGCGACGGACGCAAGCAGGCCCACCTCCGCCGCGCCGATCAGCGTCCCACGCCGCAGCACCACGCTCCCCTTGACGATATCCTCACCTACGGGACGCACGTTGCGGCCGGCGTCGCGCGCGTCGTCGACGCGCACTCGCCGGTCGGTCAGGCGGGTCGTGTCCTCCTGACGCACCACCGTGTCGGCGCCCTCGGGCACGGGCGCGCCGGTAAAGACTCGCGTGCACTCCCCGGATCGAACGGATCGCGTGGGGAAGCGGCCGGCGGCGACTTCCTCGACGATCTCCAGCTCGCGGGGCACTCCATCCGCCAGGTCGGCGCTCCGCAGCGCGTAGCCGTCCATCGCCGAGTTGGTCCACGGCGGGAGGTTCACCGGACTCGGAACGTCCGCCGCCATGACCCGCCCCAGCGTCTCGGGCAGAGGGATGCATTCCACCGGCATGGGATCGATCTCGCCGAGGATGGCCGCGGCCGCCTCGGCGGGCGTCAGCAGCGACGGCGTGGGCGGGGTTGCCCGGTCAGGCATGATCCCGGCGCCACAGCTCTTCGGCGCGGGCGAGGTCTTCCTCGGTGTTGACGTTGAAGAACAGCATTTCCGGCGTGCCGAGTCCCGCGACGCGCTCAGCCGGCAGCACGCCGAGCGACACCCCGTCGTGAAAGCCGATGGCACGGTAGTCCTCGACGTCGAGACGCTCCTTGATCGCCTCCGCGCTGCTCGGCGCGTACACGCCACACAGCGGCTCCAGGCCGCGCGGACCGGGACTCTCAGGCAGGAAGACGTCCTGCCCCTGCCAGCCTTCGACGAGCGCGCGCAGCAGCTCCGCCGACACGAACGGCATGTCCCACGCGACCAAGAGCACGGGTCCCTCCTCCGCGGTGACGGCCGTATAGATCCCGCCCAGGCTGCCGCACCCGGGAATCGCGTCCGGCCGGACGCGGAGGTCGGACCGCCAATCGGCGGCTTCCGCGGCGTTCGCGATGAGAAGGGGGACTTCGCCCGTCGCTTCCCGAAGCGCCTGGGTGACCCGGTCGAGGATCCGCTCGCCGCCCACCCGCTCGAGGCCTTTGGGCCGCCCGCCATACCGGCTCGCCGTCCCCCCGGCCAGCACCGCCGCGCGCATCAGTACCGCCGTCCCCGCCGCTGCTCGAGGATGATGTCGAGCCCGACGACCAGGGCCAGGGTGTGCTTGAAGAATCCCTCGGTCGGCGCCATGGCGAACGCGTCCGCCGGACCGGTCACTCGTTGCAGCCGCAGCAGGTGATCGCGGAACTCCATCCGGAACTGGTAGCCGGGCGATATCGGCACCGCGACCCCGACGGCGCCGAGGAACGTCGGATTGATCGTCGTCGTGTTGTCGTCCTCGATCAGCACGCGCTCCGCGATGCCCCCGCCGGTGGCGAAACGGCCCGCCATCTCGATGACGCTCGCGCTCCGCACCGAGAGTCCGACGTTGACTCGCGCGTACGGGCTCACCACGCTGCGCGGCGCGATGCGCACCGTCGGCCCGGCGGAAAACACCGCGGTGGTCGAGCGGGCGCCGCGGGCCTGGATGTCGTTGCAGACCTCCGCATTCGCCGTCGACGTCCCGGTAAACGGCTGGCAGTCGTCGTCGACGCCCAAACCGAGGTACGTGCCTTCCAGGGAAAGCCCGAAATGCGGCGTGCGAAAGTAGGCGACGGTGATGCCGGCCGTGATGCCGGTCGAGAGGCGCCGACTGACGGCGAGGGTGTCGAACACGCTCGGCGCTCCCAACACGGCGAGCGGTTGCCGGGACACCGACCACAGGTTTCCGCTGCCCGCCACCCCGCCGAATACGGAGACGAAGATGCGAGGCTCCGGTCGCTGAGCGTCCGCTGGCGCCGCGAGCGTGACGGCCGTCCCAACGGCCAGGCAGACGATGGCGAGATGTCGTTTCACTGATTCTCCGCGGGGCCGTCGTAATCGGCGTATAGCGTGGGGTCCTCCTGCACGCGCACCCGCGCGAGCCGGACGCCGTCCGGCAGCCGCCGCGCCACCCGCTCCCAGATGAAGGCGGCCAACGCTTCGCCCGTCGGCACCTGCCGCCCGAACGCGAACTCCGGCACGTCGTGATTGATATCGCGGTGATCGAAGCGCTCCACCACTTCCTCCCGAAGGACCTGATCGAGCAAACGAAGATCCACCACCATCCCCGTCGTGTCGTCCACCCTGCCGTGCACCGTCACCCGGCACGCGTACGTATGCCCGTGCCCGTGCTCGCGGGCGCATTCGCCGAAGACGCGCGCATTCCGCTCAGCGGACCAGTCCGGCCGGTAATACTGATGCGAGGCGCTGAACGTGACGACGCGGGTGAGCCGGGCGGTGGCCATAGGGCCGCAATGTACTACAGCTTGATCGCGAACCCCAGGGAAAAACTCACCGTCCAGTGATGGGTCCAGTCGCTGTCGTTGGTCGTGACCGGATCCAGCACCGACGGCGCCCCCGGGGCGTTGGCGGGCTCCTGGAAGAAGATGGCGGGGTAGCTCAGCCGCCAGATCACGTCACGGCCTTCCACGCGGAACATCAGGCGATCGGCAGGGTGCCACCGGATCCCGAGCTGCGGCGCTAGCAGAAACTGCGTTCGGAAATTGAAGCCGCTCGAATCGGCGCCGACGCGCTCGCCTACCGCGAGCCCGAGCGCGCCCCCGACGTACGGTGCGAACCCGTGCCACGTCTTGGCGCCGGTGAGAACCAGGTTGATGCCGATGTCGGCGAGCAACACCTTTTGCGCGAACGTGCCGACGGCCCGGTCGTCGGGCCCCTGGGTCGGGTCGATCACATTGCGCTCGAGGTCGGCGAGGGCCGCTTCGAACGTGACGTTCACGGGCCCGCTGAAAAGCATGTCGAAGCGTGCCCCGTAGAGCTGGCCGTCGGACGGACCGACGCCGGCGATGCCTCGCTCGCCGCCGAGATAGCCCCCGACGGCCGAGACCACCTGCCGCGCCAGCACGGGGCGGTACGGCGAGGATTCCGGTGCGTGGCCTACCTGGGCCGCCGCCGGCGCCGCCGCGATCATGGCGAGGAGTGAGAGACCGAGCACCTTTGACACCGCGAGACCACCCTTCGTACAATGCGTGCTAAGTTGTGGAATGAGGCAATCTAGCCACCTCCGGACGGCCCTTCCAGGCTTTGTCGCCGTGCTCTTCGTCGCGGCGCCCGCTCTCGTGCGGCCGCTCGCCGCGCAGCAGCGCTACCGCGTGACGCAGGAAGAGAACTTCCGCCGCGATCCCGCACCCGATGCGGTGCGGCTCGCTACGGTGACGGAGGGTGTCGAGCTGACCGGCACCGCCGGGCAGAGCGGTTGGGTTGAGGTGACCCTGGCCGGCTGGATGTGGGGCGCCTCCCTGGCGCCGACCAGCCGCGAGGGACATAACCGCGTGGTGAGCGCGTCGGGCGGCGAGAACCTCCGCTCGGAGCCGAACGGCCCGGTGCTCGCGCGTCTGGCCAACGGGTGCTTGCTGACCGAGGTCGACAGCCGACCGGGATGGATCCAGGTCCGCCGCACCGGATGGATGTGGGCGGCTTCCCTCGAGCGGATCGACACCGCGGCCGCGGGGACGCGTGGGGGGAGGGCGAGCGCCGCGCCGCCGCCGCGAAACCGCGCTCCCACGGCCGGCGTAGGGCTGGATCGTGCCGTGACCTCGCGGGCGGCGCCGCTGCACCGGGCGCCCGACGGCGATTCGACAGGCGTCCTGGCGGCGGACGCGCCCGTGCGGATTCTGGCCCGCTCGGGCGACTGGGTCCGCATCCAGACCGAAGGGTGGGTCCGCGAGAGCGATCTGAAACCGTCCGACGCCGACGTCTTGGTGGGTGTGAGCGCGGCGGAAGTGCGTTCCCGTCCCGCGGAGTTCGAGGGTCAGCTCGTGCAGTGGACCCTCCAGTTCATCGCGGTCCAATCGGCCGACGAGCTGCGACAGGAAATGCCACCCGGGCGCCAGTACATGCTGGCGCGGGGTCCGCTGCCGGAAGCGGGATTCGTGTACGTCCTGCTGAACGAGGCGCAGGTCGCCGAGATCGAGCGACTGCCGCCGCTGGCGGAGCTGGTGATCATCGGACAGGTGCGGGTGGGCCGCTCCCGCTACCTCGGGAACCCCATTCTCGAGCTGGTCGACCTGGCCGTTCGCCAACCATGAGGGTGCAAGATGAATGAGAATCTGAAGGCGAAGATCGTGGCGAAAATCGCCGTGCTCGACGACGAGCCGGGGCGGCAGGTCCTCGACTACGTGGAGTTCCTCGAGTCGAAGTACAACCGCAGCCGGCGTGCCCCCGGTGCGTTGCAGCGTATCACCGAGAATCTGGAGGACTCGTTGGGGTCGGTGCGGCTCGGGGAGGTGGCGGGTCGGGGGGTGGACGCCGCCGGCCGGCTGATGGCGGGACTCGTGGCGGCCGGTCGCACCGTCGCCGGCGAGATCGCGGGCGAGCCGCCACGAGCCGAGCGGCCCGGCAACGGCGCCCCGGACTCGGCCGCCGATGCGCCGGCGGAGCCTCCAGCAACGCCGCCGCGGCCCGCACCCGAGAGCCAGCCGCCGCCTGCTTGACCGTCCGCAGAAGGGCGCGTAGCTTGCGCTATGGAACTCCGAAACCGACCGCGGACCCGCCGGGAAACTCCCTGGCGGGTCTTCGCGCATTGGGAGGTCGCGTGACCCGTCTGCGTCCCGGTTACGGCCTGACGTTCGACGACGTGCTCCTCGTCCCGCGGTATGCCGCCGTGCATCCACGGGACGTCGACATCCGCTCCCGGTTCACCCGGGGCATCGGTCTGAACGTCCCGGTCGTCTCCGCTGCCATGGATACCGTCACCGAGTCGGGCACCGCCATCGCGATGGCCCGGGCCGGCGGTATCGGCGTGATCCACAAGAACATGTCGATCGACCGCCAGGCCGCCGAGGTCGACCGCGTCAAACGGTCCGAAAGCGGCATGATCCTGAACCCCATCACGCTGGGGCCGGACCGTCCCATTCGGGAGGCGGCGGCGCTCATGGCGCGCTTCAAGATCTCGGGCGTGCCGATCGTCGACGGCGCAGGCAAGCTCGTCGGCATCATCACCAACCGGGACCTCCAGTTCGAACGGAACCTGGAACGGCCGATCCGCGAGGCGATGACGCGGGAGAACCTGATCACGGCACCCGTCGGCACGACGCTCGAGGAAGCGGAGCGGATCCTCGGGCGGCACCGCATCGAGAAGCTGCCCGTGGTTGACGAGGCGGGAGAGCTCAAGGGCCTCATCACCGTCAAGGACATCTTCAAGCGGCGCCAGTTCCCCGAAGCCAACAAGGACGAGCACGGCCGGCTCCGGGTCGCAGCGGCGGTGGGCGTTGACCGCGACACCCTCGAGCGCGCCCGGGCGCTCGCGGCGGCCGGCGTGGATGCCCTCGTCGTCGACTCGGCGCACGGCCATTCGGACGGCGTTCTCGGGACGATCGGGGCCCTCCGAACGGAGTTTCCCGAGACGCAGATCGTGGGCGGCAACGTCGCCACCGTGGAAGGCGCCCGAGCGATGGTGGAGCGCGGCGTCGACGCCGTCAAGGTCGGAATCGGACCGGGCTCGATCTGCACGACGCGCGTCGTAACGGGTGTCGGTGTGCCGCAGATCACCGCCATCGTGGATGCCGTGCGCGGCGCGGGGGACGTGCCGGTGATCGCCGACGGCGGCATCAAGTACTCGGGCGACGCGATGAAAGCGCTCGCCTCCGGCGCCTCGAGCGTCATGCTGGGATCCATGCTCGCCGGCACCGAGGAGAGCCCCGGCGAGAGCTTCCTGCTCGAGGGGCGTCGCTTCAAGACGGTGCGCGGGATGGGATCGCTGTCGGCCATGCAGGACGGCTCGGCGGACCGGTACTTCCAGGAAGGCGACCTCTCCCCGCAAAAACTGGTTCCCGAAGGTATCGAGGGGCGCGTGCCGTACCGCGGCCCGCTCGGCGACGTGCTGTATCAGATGGTGGGCGGTATCCGGAGCGGCATGGGGTACTGCGGGTGCGCGACGCTGATCCAACTCCGCTGCGACACGGAGTTCATCCAGGTCACGTCGGCCGGCCTGCGGGAGTCGCACCCGCACGACGTGGTCGTGACGCGGGAAGCGCCGAATTATAGCGGCTGACGCCGACGCGTAGCACGGTGCTCAGTGGCACGGAGCAACTGACGCCCGGTTCGGCATCGACCGGGCGTCAGTGAGTAGTTGCGTTACAGCGATTGTTACCGGGACACCCCCGTGCCCCGCGCTCCGATCCTCAGGCCCTCATCACCGCCTCTTCCGTTCTTCCACCACCCTCCGATGCGCCTCGACGTTGTTCTCCCACGCCCGGCGCTCGAAGTAGCTCTTCGTCATCTCGGACACCTGCGGCGACAACAGGATCAGCGCCAGGAGGTTGGGCAGGATGACGATGGCCAGGGCCACGTCCCCGAGGGTCCAGATCACCTGCAGCGACACCAGCGCGCCGAAGAAGTGCATGACGATGAAGAGCGCCTTGTAGGGCACGATCGCCTTGGGCCCGAACAGGTAGTTCGCGCACCGGTCGCCGTAGTAGCTCCACGCGATCGCGGTCGACACGGCAAACAGTAGCACGCCGAGGAGCACGATGACGTTGCCCCAGTTGCCCGGGAGGCCGCGGCGGAAGGCCCACGCGGTGAGGGGCGCGCCGCTCTCCACGGCGTCGGCGTAGAGTGCCGAGTAGCGCGTCCCGTCGGTGGCGGTGGCGCCGCCGGGGACGCTGCCCCGGGCCGCCGTGATGGTGCCGTTGAACGGCACCGTCTGCGCCCGGTCGACGTGTAGCACGCCCACCTCCGCTTCGTGCCAGGCGACGCGCGGTGCGCCGGGCGCCAGGTCGGCCGGGACGCCGTCCACGATCTGGATCGCCGCCGCGGGCGTCACTACGCTCCGCGTCCCGTCCGCCGATCGCGTGATGTAGGACAGGTCGCCCCCGGTGAGCGTGATCTCGGTGGGCAAGCGGTCGCTCCACACGCCCGTCATCACGATCACGAGCCCGGTCATGGTGCAGATCACGATGGTATCGATGAACGGCTCCAGGAGCGCCACCACCCCTTCGGAGACCGGCTCGTCGGTCTGCGCCGCGGCGTGCGCGATGGGCGCCGATCCCTGGCCGGCCTCGTTCGAGAACAAACCGCGCCGGACCCCCCACATCATGGTGACCAGGAGCGCCCCGACACCCGTGCCGGCCACGCCCGCGGTGGGGTTGAACGCCTCGCGGAAGATGGTTGTCACCGCCGGGAGGAACCACTCGAAGTGCAGCACGATGATCACGAGCGCGCCCAGCACGTACACGGCCGCCATGAAGGGGGCGAGCACGCTGGTGACCCGGCCGATCCGGGTGATGCCGCCGATCACCACGAGCGCCACGACCGTTGACGTGACGAGGCCGGTGATCCAAACCGGCACGCCGAACGTGGTCTGCATCGAGTCCGCCACCGTGTTGGCCTGAATCGCGTTGCCCGTGAGGAACGCGGTGAACCCCAACATCACGGCGAAGAACACCCCCAACGGCTTCCACTTCGGTCCCAGACCGCGCTCGATGTAGTACATGGGGCCGCCGGAGACGGTGCCCCGCACGCGGTCGCCCCCCTCCTCGATCACGCGGTACTTCTGCGCGAGCGTCACCTCGGTGTACTTGGTCGCCATTCCGAGGAACGCGGTCACCCACATCCAGAACAGCGCCCCCGGGCCGCCCCAGTGGATGGCGATTGCGACGCCCGCGATGTTCCCGATCCCGACGGTGGCGGAGAGCGCGGTGGTGAGCGCCTGAAAGTGCGACACGTCGCCGGGCTCGTTGGGGTCGTCGTACCGCCCCGTCGTCACGGCGACGCCGTGACCCAATCGCCGGACCTGGATGAAGCCCAGGCGGATGGTGAGGAAGAGACCGGTGCCGAGCAGCGCGATCACCATGTAGGGGATCATCTCGCCGCGGACCGGGATGCCGATCTGGGTGATCCAGCGCTCCAACGCGTTGACGACGAGCTCGAACGTTTCCATGACGCTCCCTGGAGTGGGGCAAACGGCCAGAAGATGGGACGGCGGACCACGGCAAGCAAGTTGGCGGCCGCTCGTTCTCGGCATCCAGAGCCCGTACCCCGCTCCGGCGCCGGCGTGCCCGCGTCCCCTTCGCGTTCCGCGCCGCCCCCGGTATCTTCGCAGGCATGGCATCGCCCAGATCGCGATCGAAGCCGTCCCGCCGGGGAGCGCGCATTCCCGCCGCGCGGCGCCGCGCCGCGCTCGAGATCGCGAAAGCCTTCGAGCCGGGCCAGCGCGTGGCGCTCACCACGCACGTGAACGCCGACGGCGACGGCGTGGGCGCCGAAATCGCGCTCTGGCACCTGCTGACGAAGCGCGGGGCGCGGGCCGCGATCACCAACCCGACGCCGTTCCCGGAGCGCTATCGATTCCTGCTGGAGGGCGCCGATCGCGCCGACCGGTCGCAGGACGCGGTGAAGCATCTCGAGAGCGCCGACGTCATCGTCGTGCTCGACATCTCCGACGTGGGCCGGCTGGGACATCTCGCGCGGGTCGTCGAGGCCAGCGCCGCGCCCGTGGTGTGCATCGACCATCACACGAGCAACGGCCGGCTCCCGCCTGGACCGCGGCTCGTCGATCCCGACGCCAGCGCGACGGGCGAGTTGCTCTACGACCTGGCGCGCAGCGCCAACTGGGCGCTGAGTCGGGAAGCGGCGCAGGCGCTATACGTCGCGCTGCTCACCGACACCGGCGGCTTTCGCTTCTCAAACACCAGCGCACGAACGCTCGAAGTCGCATCGCACCTCCTGGCCGAAGGCCTCGATCCGGAGACGATCTATCGCAACGTGTACGCGAACGAATCGGAGGGGCGTATCCGGCTCCTGGCCGGCGTCCTGGAGACCCTGGTGGTGGAGTCGGAGCGAGGCCTCGCGTGGATCACCGTGCCGCCGGGCGCGCTGGAGCGGTACGGCGTGGATCCCGCGGACCTCGAGGGCGTGGTGGAGTTTCCACGCTCCATCCGCGGTGTGCGCCTGGCCATTCTCTTCCGGAAGATCGCGAGCGGCCGGATCAAGGTGTCCTTCCGATCCGTGGGCGACATCGACGTGGCCGAGCTGGCCCAGCGCTTCGGCGGCGGCGGCCACCGCAAGGCCGCGGGGGCGTCGCTCGAAGGGACGCTGGCGAACGTCCAGACCCAGGTGCTGGCGGTGTGCCGCGATCTGCTCGAGGCCGCGCCGACGCCGAGCGACGTCGCCGGTTGATCCCACGTCGGGCACCCGTCAGATTCCACGCACCATGCCAAGCCCACTCGAAGTCGCCGTCGCGGAAGCGCTGACGAACGTGCGGAACCCGCGCGTGGACAGAGACGTCATATCCGCGGGTATGGTCAAAGATCTGGTGGTGACCGCCGGCGGCGGCGTATCCTTTCGCTTCCTCCTGACGCGCGACGACTCCGCCCAGCTCGTCCGCGAGACCCGGAAGGCCGTGCGCGACGTCGAGGGCGTGACCGACGTGCGCATCGAGGTCGAAGAGCCGAACGCCGCCGGTGACGTGCCCCGGCGGCCCGGACCTGCCGCCACGGCGCGGCCGCCGCAGCCCGCGCCGCTCCCGGATCTCGGTACCGTCCTGGCCATCTCGAGCGGCAAGGGTGGCGTGGGCAAGTCCACGGTCGCGGCGAACCTGGCCGCGGCCCTCGCGCGCGAGGGCAAGCGCGTTGCCGTCATGGACGCCGACATCTACGGTCCGAACATCCCGCGCCTCTTCGGTGTGAGCGAGAAGCCCGGCGTTCGCGGCGGCAAGATCGTGCCGCTCGAGCGGTACGGCGTAAAGCTCATCTCGCTCGGGCTGCTCGTCGACCGCGACGCGCCGGCGATCTGGCGCGGCCCGATCGTCACCAAGATCATCGTGCAGTTTCTGCGGGACGTGGACTGGGGCGAGATCGACTATTTCATCGTCGATCTCCCGCCGGGAACGGGCGATGCGCAGCTGTCGCTGGCGCAGTCCGTCCAGTTGCAGGGCGCCGTCATCGTCACGACGCCCCAGGAGCTCGCCGTGGGCGACGCGTTGCGCGGCGCGAAGATGTTCCAGCGGGTCGGTGTCCCGGTCATCGGCATCGTGGAGAACATGAGCTACTTCGCGTGCCCGCATTGTGGCGAGCGCAGCGAGATCTTCGTGAGCGGCGGCGGGCAACGCCTCGCGGCGGAGCTGGGGATCCCGCTTCTCGGGCAGATTCCGCTCCAGGCCGAGATGGCCGCCATGGCGGACGAAGGGAAACCCGTCGTCGTGGGGAAGCCCGACTCACCCGCGGGCCGCGCGTTGACGGAGATGGCCGAAGCGGTGGTTCGCCACGCCGGAACGAAGTCGATTTCCCTGCCCGTCATCACGGGGTGAGGGGCGCGGCGTGCCGCCCGTCGTCACCCTCCTCACCGATTTCGGCACCGCCGACAGCTACGTCGCGGAGATGAAAGCGGCCCTCCTGGGTATCGTTCCCCACGCCACGCTCGTCGACGTGACGCACGAGGTGGCACCGGGCGACGTGCGCGCGGCGCTCTACCTGTTGGACCGCAGCTGGCGTCACTTCGCGCCTGGTACCGTGCACCTGACCGTGGTCGACCCCGGTGTCGGAACGGCGCGGCGGGCGCTCGCCGCCGCGGCGCGGCAGCACTTTTTCGTCGTGCCCGACAACGGCCTCCTGACGCCGCTCCTGGAGGGGGCGCGGGTCGTAGAACTACCGGTGCCGGCGTCGGCGTCGGCCACCTTCCACGGACGCGACGTCTTGGCCCCGGCCGCCGGGCGCCTCGCGAACGGTGAGCCACTCGCAGCCCTCGGCCGCCCCGTCGAGGACGCCCACCGCATCCCGCTCCCCGCGCCGCGGCGTGACGGCGAGGTGGTTCTGGGAGAGGTGATCTACGTCGATCGCTTCGGGACCCTGGTCACGAATATCCCCGCCGACACCCTCCCTCCCGTCCGTTCGGTCCTGGCCGCTGGCCACGGCGCCGCGTGGGGCAGGACGTTCGGTGACGTGCCGGCCGGTGCGCTGGTGGCGTACCCAGGCTCCGGCGGCACCGTCGAAGTTGCGCTGCGCAACGGGTCTGCCAGCAAGGCGGTCGGGATGGGAGTGGGGGCGGAGATTCGGGTGCTGACAGTGAGAAGTAAGAAGTAGGAGTGAGGAGTGCTGATAGCAGCGTTCAGGGATGCCGGGGCGGAGTGGGTGGGCCTCCGCGTGCGGAGGGAGTCCCACCCACTCCGCCCCGGCAGGTCGCGCCCCGTCGCCAATTACTTCACACGCTCTGAGAAGTAAGAAGGCCACCCGGCCCGCCCCGCAACCTCGCGCGCCGGGGGCAGAGGCTCTTACTTCTCACTTCTCACTTCTTACTGTCGTTCAGTCCACTCCACATCGATGTCGCCGATGGCGGTGCTGATGTCGAGCGAGATTTTACGGGTGGCGGTGTCGTAGCCGTTGGAGTAGTAAGAGGATCCCCGCTTGGTGAAGCCGCTCCGTTCGAAGGCGGCGAGGAAGCGGTGTACCTCGAGTTCGACGCCAAGGTTGCGTGGTATCCGGAGCTTCACGGCCGCGACGCCCACCTCGATCGTGATCGCCGCAATCCCGTCCACGTCCCACGAGCCCCCGAGATCGAGCGTGAAGTCGCCGGCTCCGCCCTGCAGGCTGACGTGCTCGCACCGGGCGTTGCCGAGGCCATGGAGGGTGAACTCCGCGGCGCCGACTTCCATCTCCAGACGTTCGCACGCGACACCGTTCGGGGCGTCGAACCACACGGTGGTCTGGCTGGCGCCCATCCGCATGCGCGCCTCGCGGATCGAGAGGCCGCCGAGCCGGAGGTCGGCCTCCACGGCGCCGAGCTCCAGGTCGAGCGCCAACGGCACGTCGGGGGCGATCGCGAGCTCGAGGCGTTGCTCGCGGAGCCCCGACCGGCCCACGCCGCCCCGCAGCCCCTCCCCGCTGACGCCAATGTGCAGTTCGTTGGCCGAGCGATCGAACCGGCTCACCGGCTCGAAGCGCTCCTCGTCGTACACGACGCGGGCACGATAGAGCGCGCCCTGCAGGTCGGGGAGCAGCTGGAACGTCCCGGCGGCGAATTGGACATGTACGGTGAGGTGCTCTTCGTTCACCCGCTGCCGGCTGGCCGACAAGGTGCGGTAGGTCTGCGCCGCGGCGTCGGCCGGAGCCGCTGCCAGCAGGCCGGCGGCGGCCAGGGTCCAGCCAGGGAGCGTCGCTCTCACGGGTACCGTTCGCGTTGCTCCACCGGGAGCGGCTGCGACGCGGTCCAGTAGTGCTCGTCGGTCAGCGCCTGGTCCATGCGCCGGACGAACGTGCCGCGGATCCCGGCCCGCGAAATGATCGCAGCGCCAAGGCCGGCGGTGGCGAGGATCCAAGTCAGGAGCGCGGCGCTCACCGTCAGGACCGTCCCGGCCACCGGCACCCACCCGAGCAGCACCGCGGGGAGCCAGATCGACAGGACGGCGAGGAGGCCGTACACCAGGTACCGGTACGGCAGCCATCCCTTCACCGACGTTCCGTGCGCCATCTTGCGGCGCAGGTAGACCTCGCCCACCGTCCGCGCAACGGCGATGTACCCGCCGACGACCGCCAGGAAGACCGCAACGAGAAACGCCAGCACGGCGAACGGCACCAGCAGGATCCCCACCACGGTCAGCACGAGGCCGGCGATGAGCATGCCGAACGCGGGGATAAGGAGCGGCTGGGCGAAGAGACCGGCGAGGAACGAGCGCCAGAAGGAGTGCCAGGCCGTGTCGGCCACGATGTCGAGCTGGCGCGGTGCAAAGATCATCAAGCCGAAGCCGATGAACGTGAGGGCGACGAAGGCGCCGACCAGGCGCACCACGTCGATCATCACCCCACCCGCGAGCGACGGCGCGTCACGCTGTATCACGATCTCCGGGGCGACGTGGATCCGGCGGGCGATGTCGCCACGGTAGGACCGCACGACGCCGTGCACGGTGCCTCCCCGCTGCTCCAGCTCACCGTTCAGAATGTGGATGTCGCCGTCCACCACGCCGCCGTCGTGCAGGACCACGTCGCCCCGAAGGGCGATGAGATCCCCGGCCACGTGCCCGCGCACGTCGACGTCGCCCTGTAGCACGGTGATCGAGCCCTCGATCATCTCGTCGACGTCGATCGTGACGTCACCGGCGTAGACGTTGCTCTGCTCCAGGAGGCGCTCCAGCTGAAAGCGTTCGAGATCCGGGACGCCGGGCACCTCGGGGACCTGGGGGACCACGTCTACCCCCGGCGGCGCGGCCGGCGCCGGCGTTGGCCCCTGACCTCCGGGGGCCTGACCGACGCGGGCGAGGACCGGTGCCGACGGAACGCGAGCGGGCACGGCCTCGAGCGCGCGCGCAGCGTCGCCGATGCGCTGCAACGCCGTCCGTTCGCCCTCGTTGAGACCGGCCACCTCGAGCGCCCGCACCGCCTCCAACAACTGGTCGGACGTGACGTCGGAGGCACGCCGGACCAGGCCCTGCCACGCCTGATGCAGCGATCCGCCAGGGCGGTACGAGCCGGCCTCCCGGCCGTTCACCAACACGCGGCCGTTCGCCAAGCTGATGGTCGTCGCGCCGGCCGCGGCGGTCTCGAACGTGATGCTGGCCTCTTGGCCGGAAGCGGTCGCGGAGTGGGCCACCACGGGGGCAGCCTGTAGTGGGGCGTGTGCGGCGGCGGTCTGCGTCGCGAGGAGGGCGACGGCGGTCCACAGCATGATCGACTGGCTAGCGGTGCGCATGAAAAGGCGTCCTCGCCCTGAGGCCGGGCTGCATGGTGCGGTACAGTCCCCACGTACACAGGGTGAGGATCGCGACCGTGGCGGCGGCGGCGGCGAGCCCGGAGCCGAACGGGACGAGTGTTCCGACCAGCGTGTTGAGGGTCGACCAGAAGCCTGAAAGAAATCCCACCGCCATCCGCCAAGCGGGGACGGCGATCTGCGCCACGAGCCAACGGCCGGTTAGCTCGATCAGCCCGGGCCGCGTGGCAACGAGAATGGCGAGGGCGGCTGTCGAAGCCGCACTCCCGGTCGCGAGGCCGCCGGCCAGGATCCAGAACGTCCGTCGCGCCGCCACGGTACGTGTGCGCTCCCGGGTGCGTTGGAGCCATACAGGGGCGGGGACGCGAACCTGCGCCAGAACCCGGTCCTCGAAACCCGGCAAGGGCCCGAAGGCAGGTAACGTGGCCAGGAACCGGTGGATATGTGGGTCCTCGTAGGCCGGGCTGGGTACGTTCGGCGTCAGGTCATCCATACTACTCCCCCCTTACGGAACGGTCGGGTTGGAGTTTCAGTCCCTCAGGGGCGCCAGGGCGGTCTGTAACTCCGCCCGTGCGCGGTGAATGTAGGTCTTCACGGTCCCGAGGGGCAGATCGAGAATCTCGGCGATTTCGTCGTACGCCAGGCCTTCGATATGTCGCAAAACGATACAGGACCGGTATTCCGGTCGCAGCTTCGCGATCGCCTGGTCGATCTGCGAGCCGAGCTCACGGGCCTCGACTTCTTCGAGGGGCGACTCGGTGCGGTCCCGGACCTGGAGCGACGTCGCCTCGATGCGGTCCGGCGTCGTCGCGTCCGGCCTTCCCTCGAGGGACAGCGTGTCCAGCTCCTTCTTCCGGAGATGATCGATGGCCGCGTTGTTGGCGATCTTGAAGATCCAGGACGAGAACTTGAACTCCGGGCGATAGCGGTCGATGGCGTTCAGGACCTTGACGAAGGTCTCCTGCGTGAGGTCCTCTGCCAGCTCGCGATCGCGCACCATCCGGTACACCAGGGAAAAAACAGGACGCTGGTACCGTCGAATCAGCTCGCGGTACGCGACCTCCTCGCCGCGGCAGGCGCGCTGCACGACCTGCTGGTCGGTGGCGGAGGTGAGGTCGGTAGGCCGAGGCATGACGGGATGGGGCGCTCTACGCCGCCGGGAAAGGTGCCGCTAAGAGGCTGCACCGTTCTTGCGACAAGTTCAAGCGCGCCAGTATCTTTCGCGCCTATGCCCACGCCCGCGAGCGTTCCGTCTCTGGGCGGCGAGGAAAAGCGGTCGTACGTGCGCAGCATGTTCACGGCCATCGCGCCGCGCTACGACCTCCTCAATCACGTACTGAGCCTCAACATCGACCGACGCTGGCGCCGGTGCGCCGTGTCGCGCCTGGGATGGGAGACGGCGCCGCGGGGCACCTACCTGGACCTCTGCGCCGGAACGCTCGACCTGGCCGCCGTGCTGGCGAGCCGGCCGGGATTCGATGGGCGCGTTGTCGGGGCCGACTTCGTCGTCCCGATGCTTCGGCACGGGACCCGGAAAGCCCACCAGGTGCGACCGGTCGGCGCGGACGCGCTGGGCCTGCCGTTTGCGGCCGGAACGTTCGACGGCTGTCTGGTCGGTTTCGGTGTGCGGAACTTGGCCGACGTCGACGTGGGACTCGCCGAGATCGCCCGGGTGCTCAAACCCGGAGCGCGCCTCGTGGTGCTCGAGTTCGCCACGCCGACGATCTGGCCGATTCGCCCGCTCTATCGGTTCTACTTTCAGCGCGTGCTCCCGGGAATCGGCCGGCTGGTGTCGAAACATAGGACCGCGTACACGTACCTGCCAAACTCGGTGGACCGCTTTCCGACGCCGGAGGCGTTCGGACGCCGACTCGGCGCCGCCGGCTTTGACGCGGTCGGATCGACGCGTCTGACGCTCGGCGTGGCCGCCCTGTGTTGGGGCACACGCGGGTGACGGCGGACCACCTCCGGGAGTTCGTCCAGCAGCTCGAGGACGCCGGCGAGCTGGTTCGCGTGTCGCGGCCGGTCTCCGTCATCCGGGAGATCACCGAGGTAGCCGATCGGTGCATGAAGAGCCCGGGCGGCGGCCCCGGCTTGGTGTTCGAGCAGCCCATGCTCGGGAACGGGCGCGCGAGCGAGATCCCGCTGGGCATCAACCTGTTCGGCTCGCCGCGGCGCATCTGCCTGGCGCTCGGCGTGGAGAGCCTCGACGACATCGGGCGGCGCATCGCCGACCTCATGACCTTCAAGGTGCCGGAAGGGTGGCGGGAGAAGTTGGCGATGCTCCCAAAGCTGGCCGAGATGGCGAAGTACCCCCCCCGCACCGTCGCCGGGAAGGCCCGTTGCCAGGACATCGTGCTCCGGGGAGGCGAGGTGGACGTCGAGGCGCTCCCGAACCTCATCTGTTGGCCGGAGGACGGCGGCGCCTACGTCACGCTGCCGCAGGTCGTCACGCGCGATCCCCGCACGGGCGTGCGCAACGTGGGCATGTATCGGATCCAGGTCCTGGAGCGGGACCGTCTGGCGATGCACTGGCAGCGCCACAAAGTGGGCGCCGCGCACTGGCGCGACATGGCGGCCCGGGGGGAGAAGATGCCGGTGGCCATCGTCCTGGGCGGCGATCCACCGTCGATCTACTCGGCATCGGCGCCGCTCCCGCCGAACGTCGACGAATACGTCTTTGCCGGCTTTCTGCGGCGCAAGCCCGTGGCGCTGGCCAAGGCCGCGACCAGCGATCTCCTGGTCCCGGCCGAAGCGGACGTCGTGATCGAGGGGGTCATCGATCCGTCCGAGCCACTCGTGCTCGAGGGCCCGTTCGGCGACCACACCGGTTTCTATTCTCTGGCCGACCACTATCCGGCGGTGCGCATCACCGCCATCACCATGCGGACCGACGCGCTCTATCCGGCGACCATCGTTGGGCGTCCCCCGATGGAGGATTTCTACCTCGGCCACGCCACGGAGCGGATCTTCCTCCCCCTGCTCCGGCTCACGGTCCCGGAGATCGTGGACTACCACATGCCCGCGCCGGGGATCTTCCACAATCTCGTGTTCGTGAGCATCGACAAGCAGTATCCCGGCCAGGCGTGGAAGGTCATGAACGCCCTCTGGGGGATGGGGCTGATGTCCCTGGCCAAGGTGATCGTCGTGTTGGACCGTGACGTGAACGTCCAGGATCCCGATGAGGCCTGGTGGGTGGCCCTCAACCACATCGATCCCCAGCGCGATGTCCGGTTCACGATGGGGCCGATCGACGTGCTGGATCACGCCTCGCGCGCGTTCACCTACGGCTCGAAGATGGGCATCGATGCCACGAGGAAATGGAAGGAAGAAGGGTTCGACCGCGACTGGCCGGGACGGATTCTCATGGACGACGAGACCAAGGCGAGCGTGGACGCGATGTGGGAGGAGCTGGGGATCGGCCGGTGGGAAGGCGGCGGCCGATGACGGCCCGCGGTGCCGACGGCCAGACGTTTGCCGGCGACTCGCTGCTCGTCCGGTACGTCAACTTCGTCAAGCTGCCGCATACGGTGTTCGCGCTGCCGTTCGCGCTCCTCGGCGTGGTCTCCGCCTCCTTCACGCACCCCGTGACCGTCCGGCAGATTTTCCTGGTTGTCGTGGCGTTCACCGCCGCGCGGTTCGCCGCAATGGGGTTCAACCGCATCGCCGACCGGCGGTTCGACGCGCTCAACCCACGGACCCGAGCGAGGGAGTTGCCGGCGGGCCGGTTGAGTGTGGCGCAGGCGGCCTGGCCGGTGGCGGGAGCGGCGGCCGTCTTCGTGGCCGCGGCGGGACTGCTCAACCCGCTGTGCCTGGTCTTGAGCCCCGTCGCCCTGCTGTGGATCCTGGGCTACAGTTACTCGAAGCGCTTCACCGCGTGGTCGCATCTCTGGCTCGGTGCCGCCCTCGCCATCGCCCCAGCAGGGGGGTACCTCGCGGTGACCGGAGGCTGGAGCGACCCTTGGTGGGCCCTGCCCGTGGCCGCCGTCGCCGTGGCGGCGTGGGTGGGCGGCTTCGATATCCTGTACGCGCTCCAAGACGAAGGCTTTGACCGGGAGCATGGGCTTCGCAGCGCAGTGGTGCTCCTCGGCAAAGGCGGGAGCATGACGATAGCTAAACTATTGCACCTTGTTACGTTAGTTGCATTGGCGGCCTTCGGGATCGGAGCCGGATTCGGCCCCATCTACTACGTAGGCGTCGGGGTAGCTGGCTTAACCCTCGCTTGGGAGCATAGTCTTGTGCTCCCACACGACCTCAGCCGGTTGGACGCAGCATTCTTTCGGATGAACGGCATCTTGAGCGTAGTGGTTTTCGTGTTCGCTCTCGGGGATAGGCTCGCATGAAGGAGAAGGTCGCAGGCCGGGGGAATGCCCGGACGCCGGTTGAGCTGGACGAGCGGCTGGGGCGGGAGAGGCGGAAGGGTGTCGCTCCTCACCGCGGGCCATCGAAGCGAGTGGGGCGAGACCGCTCCCCGCTTCCCCCGTCTCGCGTCCCCGGGTCCCCTAGCCCTCCAAGGCACCCTCCGAAAACGCCCACTCCCAATCGTCGCGGACGATGACCTCGGTCTCGCCATGGGTCCTGGCGGTGACGGGGGCGTCGGGGGCGCCGTACGCGGTCCGGCTGCTCGAGGTCCTGGTCCGTGCCGGCGTTCCCCTGCAGCTCATCGTGTCGAGCCACGGATGGCGACTCCTGGGGATGGAGGCCGGCATCGCGTCGGAGGATGAGTTGCGCCGGGCCACGGGCGGCGATTGGTCGCGCATCACCGTGTGCGACAACGCCGACCGCGGCGGGCGCCCGGCGTCGGGGTCGGCGCGAAGCGCGGGCATGGTCATCTGCCCATGCTCCATGGGCACCGTCTCCGCGATCGCGCACGGGACCAGCCGCTCGCTGGTGGAGCGGGCGGCGGACGTGGCGCTAAAGGAGCGGCGGCGCCTCATCCTGGTGCCGCGGGAGACGCCGCTCTCACTGGTTCACCTCCGTAACCTCACCGCCGTCACCGAAGCCGGCGCCACGGTGCTGCCGGCGGCCCCGGGGTTCTACCACGGGCCCAAGACTGTGGGCGATCTCGTCGATTTCATCGTCCAGCGAGTGGTGGATCAGATGGGAGTGGAGGTGGAGTTGGTTTCTCGATGGGAGGGATGAGCGGCGGGAGGGGGAGCGGCGGCAGGAGCGGCAGGAGCGGCAGCACTGACCTCGCTGCCGCCTCTGCCGCTTCTGCCGCTTCTGCCGCCGCTTCAATGGAACGTTCATGCGTCTAGGCATCATCTCCGACACCCACGGCAAGCTGCGCCCCGAGGTGTTCGAGGTGTTCGCCGAGGTCGATCACATCCTTCACGGCGGCGACGTGGGCGGCGTGGATTTGTTGGCGGACCTGGAGGCGCTGGCGCCCGTGACCGCGGTGTTCGGCAACACCGACGGCTTCGGCGTGCGGCAGCGGTGTCCGCAGGTGGCGCGGGTGGAGCTGGACGGGTCGTTGGTGGTCGTGACGCACGGCGATCAGTTCGGCTCCCCGACGCCCGAGGCGTTGGTGCAGGCGTTTCCCGACGCCGACATCGTCGTGTACGGCCACACGCACAAGGCGCGGCTGGAACTCATCGACTCGCTGGTGACCGTCATCAATCCGGGTGCCGCGGGGCCGGCGCGGTTCGGTGTTTCGCCGTCGGTGGGGATCGTGGAGTTGGAGGCGGGGTTGCCGCCGCGGGCCAGGATCGTCACGCTGTGAGGGTGGTGGGAGCGAGGCCGTCCGGCCCTGCCATATCTCCGTCCCGCGCGCAAGGCACGGCTCTATGTTTCGGTTGATCGCGGTCATCACGTTCGGCGGTTGCGTGGCCATCTCGGCCATCTATCGACGTCGTGCACGCCGGGAGTCCGAGACCATTCCGCGCCGCCGCGAGCGGCCGCCGCTCGTGATCGCGCGTGTCGTTATCGGCCTGCCGCTGTTCCTCGGCGTCCTGACCTACCTCGTGCACCCCGGTTTGATGTCCTGGTCGTCGCTCGACCTCCCCGACGGACTCCGCTGGGTTGGCGCGGCCCTCGGTCTGCTCTGCGTGCCGACGGCGTATTGGGTATTCAGTACGATCGGCCGGAACGTCAGCGAAACGGTGCTCACCAAGGACGGGCACGAGTTGATTACCGCGGGCCCCTACCACTGGGTCCGCCATCCACTGTACACGGTGGGCGTCACCCTGTTTGGGGCAGTGGGCCTCATGGCGGCGAACTGGTTCATTCTCCTCTTCGCCGCGATCACCCTCCTCGCCATCCGCCTCGTGGTGATCCCCCTCGAGGAACGCGAGCTGGTCGCTCGATTCGGCGACGCCTACCGCGAATATGTCCGGCGGAACGGCGCACTCCTACCGCGGCCGTGGCGAGGACGCTGAGCGGTCATTCTACACCCGGAACAAATAGCTGAGCTTCACGAAGAACCCGTCGTTCACACGCCGGAGGTCGCCGAAGCGGAACGACCGGGGCTCGTCGAGGCTCGCCCCGTAGCCGGCAAAGATCACGGTGCCCGGATTGGGCCGGAAGGAGAACAGCCAGTCCACACGGAAGTCGTTCCGGGTTTCCGCCGGCGCGGGCGCGAACGACCCGTCAGCCTGGCGAATCAGGATGGGATCTTCGGTCCGTGACGCATCTCGCAGATCGTCCGTGAAGTCCGCGTCGTACTGCCCGACCACGCGGAGGAAGATCGCGCGCGCGAGCTGGTACTCGACTTTGAGGCGTGGGATGCGGCGCAAGCCGACCGTGCTGTTGTCGTCCGGCCGGATGTATTGCGTGTGGTTGTACAGGGCGCTGACCCGCAGCTGCTCGGTGGGCCGCCACTCCGCCTCGGCGGTAGCGATCACGATGTCGGCAGGGGCCCACTCGAAGAAGTTCTCGTCCCGCCCCACCACGAAGAACAAGCTGCCCGAAAAGGTCCGGAACCGGGGCGTAACGACGTTGACCACGAGGTCGAGGTTGCTGAGGCGGTCGGTACCGACGTACGGAACGGTATCCACCGCGCCGCCCGGGAGACGCCGTTCGACGACATAGTCGGTGTACAGCTCCGGCGGATACTTGAACGACTCGATGAGCACGGCCGTCGCGAGACGCCACCCGCCGCGGAACGCGAACTGGCCGGTGAGATGCAGCTTCGAGTCATTGGGGGTGCGGGCGTCGAAGAACCGGTCGTAGTCCCACGTGCCGTCCAGCGTGACGCTTCCCGTCCAGCTCTCGATGGTCGCGCCCTCGCCGCCGAACAGGGTGTAGCGCGGCGTGAAATTCGCCAACACGACCCCCACCCGGCTGACGAAACCGCTTGCCGTGCGGAAGTTCGGATGGAAGCCTCGCATCGATGAGTTGAATCCGAACCGCCGCCCGGACTTGCTCGCCGTCGCCATCCACAGGGGCGCCGCCGCGGTGCGTCCTCCCGTGTGCGTCACGCTCCCGCCGCCCTGCACCTGCACAGTGTACGGTCCCAGTACGAACCGTCCGTCCGCCGCGGCCACGCGATTGAAATCGTCCCCGTCGATCCGGTCGGTGTACGCCAGCCCCAGCGACGACTGTCCCAACACGTCGCGCCGCACCCGGAGCCAATTGGACACGGGGTGGGCCCCGGAGGCGGAGATCGTTTCGTCGTCCACCCCCGAGAGGAACGCGATGTTGGTGCTCGCGACCTTTCCGGTGAGCTTCACCGCCCCCTCCGGGTTGGCGAGACGGCGCGTATAGATCAGGTTATTCGGCGTGGCGAACTGCTCGAGCCCATCGAGGAAGAACGGCCGTTTCTCGGGGAAGAACAGCGACTGGCGTGGGTCGAACTGGATCTGCGCGACGTCGGCTTCGACCTGGGAGAAGTCAGGCTGCACGGTGGCGTTGAGAAACAAGTTGTTCGTGATCCCCCATCGGACGTTGCCGCCCACCTCGGGCCGCCGCGCGTCGTGGTTCCATCCCTCGATGCCCGGCATCCCGGCAACCGACGTCGTCAGCTCCGGGTTCAGATCGAGCACCAGCCCGCGGGACAGCCCGGTCAGTCCCTCGAGCCGACCGCTGCCCGCCAGGAACGAGGCGTCGGCCTGGAGGACGGGGCTCCAGGTATCCTCGTACCCGGAGTGCTGCACCCTTCGGATCACGTTGATCCCCCAGTCCTGCCGGGCCGTGGCCTGGTAGCGCAGGCTCTTGAACGGAATGCGCAGCTCGATCTCGTAACCATCCGCCGTCACACGCCCGCGGGACTCGAAGACGTAGTCCGGGCTCAGGTCGATGGCGTACGCGCCACCGCCGGTCTGACTGCCGAAGGAGCTGGTGCTGCGGGCGGCGTCTTGAAGGACGCCGTCGGCCTGGATGCCCAGCGGGTTCACGGCGAACAGGAACGCCTGGCGGCGGTCGTCGAATGTGTCGAGCAGCAGATAGACGTGGTCGTCGCTCGTGATCTTGTCGCGGTCGGCGAGCCGGGCCTGCACCTGCCCGTGGCGCTCGTATGCGCGGATCCCGAAGTGGATGGCGGTGGGCGAGTACCACACGAGCACGACGGTCGAATCGTCGGCGGGCCGTCCGTCCACCGGGAGGTACTGCGAGAACCCTCGCAGCACGGCGGCCCGCATCCAGACCGGCTCGGCGAGCACGCCGTCGACCTCGATGCGTTCGTCGATCCGCGGAACCGCCACCGAGTCGCTGGGGGTGACCGGCGGTACGAGCGACAGCACAGCGGCGAACAGGCGCAGGTCAGTTCTCTCGTCGGGTAGTCAAAACGGTCCGCAGTATCGGCGTTGCGAGCGACCGGCGCAACAGAAGTGAGGTGACCGGCTCCCCGTATCAACCCGGACGCGGGGCCGGCCCAAAAGGTTGGCCGGAATGCCTCCGCTCCAAGGGGTGAGTGCCTACTCGTGGCTCGGTCAGCTGTTCGCGGTATGAACGTCAAGAGGGGGGCTGGGGCCAGCCGCCCGCTCACCGCGCCACGACTACCCACGCCATGTACGCCACGAACCCCACGAGCAACACCACGCCGTCGCGCCGCGACACGCTACGGCCCCACACCATCATCGGGAACAGGATGGCGGCGAAGCCGAGCATCACCCAGTTGTCAACGGCGCCGGCGCGGGGGTGAATGGGGACGGGGATGATGGCGGCGGTGGTGCCCAGGATGGCGAGCATGTTGAAAATGTTCGAGCCGACGATGTTGCCGAGCGCGATCTCCTGCTCGCGGTTCTTCGCGGCCACGACGGTGGTGGCGAGTTCGGGGAGGCTGGTGCCCATCGCGACGATGGTGAGACCGATCACGCGTTCTTCGATGCCCATGGTGCGGGCCATGCTGACCGCGCCCTCGACCACCAGCTCGGCGCCCACGACCAACGCGCCTATGCCCAGCGTGAGAAACGCGACGTTGCGTCCCACCGCCCGGCCGGTCCCCCCGTCGAGATGCGCGGCGCGCCGGACCTCGCGCTCGAGATCCACCGCCTGGTCGGCCAGGACCTCGCGGCGCGCCAGATAGACGATGTACGAGAGGAACAGGACCAGCGAGACGACGAAGAAGAGGCCCTCGATGTGATCGATGATCCCGTCGCGCCCGAGCAGCACCACCAGGGCGGACACCACCAGCATGAACGGGTACTCGATGCGGATCGTCTGATGCTTCACCGGAATGGTGCCGAGGAGCGCCGCGATGCCCAGGATGGCGCCGATGTTGAAGATGTTGGAGCCGATGACGTTCCCGTAGGCGATGTCGGTGACGCCCTTGGCCGCCGCGTCGAGGCTGACGGCCAGCTCCGGCATGCTCGTGCCCATGGCCACGACCGTGAGGCCCACGATGGACGGTGAGATGCGCAAGAGCAGGGCGACGGCCGTGGCGCCCCGCACGAGGTAGTGCCCGCCCCCGAACAGCGCGGCGAGGCCCACCACCAGCTCCACGAAGGCGAACAGCACCGTGCGGCCGACGTCAGCAGGTAGGGGGGTGGTCGAGCCACTCGCGGAGCGGCACGGTGCGCGCCATGGCGGCGGGGTGGCGGCGGAACCACCCGAGCACCAGGAGGGTCTCGTCGATGGCGGCGGCGGGAATGGGCCCGCGGTCGGTCGCGTCGCCGACGTGCTCGGCGACGAGCGCACAGAACGCCTCCTGCTCGATCGGCGTGCGCGGCGCCGGGGCGGCCGCCCGCACGGCGGCGCGCCGCACCACGTACGCGCGGTCGTCGCCGTATGCCCCCGGATCGATGTAGACGAAGCTCGTGGCCTCGAGCGCGGCGTGCGCTTGCGCGCCGGCCGCCAGCAGCCACTCCAGCGCCTCGAAGCGACGGCGCCACCACGCCGCGCGCTCGAAGTGGCGCTTGTCGGCCGCGGCGGTCATCTCCGTCACCACCCGGTCGAGTGGCGCGATATGCTGGGCCTCGAGAAACCCCACCGCAATGTCGACGCGACGCCGGTACTCCGGCTCGCTGACGAACCCGCCGCACGGCCCGGTGCAGGTTCGGAGCTCATAGCGGATGCACCCGGCGCGGCGCGGTATGGCAAATAGATCGCCCTGCTCCGAGTACACGATGGGCATGTCGAGCGCGCAATGCCTGAGGCCGAGGAGATCCTGCAACGCCCGCACGGCGTCCCGCAGCCGCTCGACGCTCGCGAACGGACCGTAGTGCCGCGTGTCGTCCGCGCCCGGCGAGGAGCCGACGTAGAGCTTTGGGGCGGCGCCACCCGAGACCTTGATGAAGGCGGCACGGCGCCGGCGATTCATCCGCACGTTGTCCACCGGCCGGTGGCGCTGGATCTGGCGCAGCTCCGCGAGCAGCGCCGCGAACTCCGAGGGCTGGTAGTCCCAGTCGATCTCCGCGGTGCTGTGCAGCACCCTGGCGGCCTTGTCGTCGGGAAACCGCGCGCGGAAATACGAGAGCAGGCGCGTCCGCAGTCGCTTCGCCTTGCCCACGTAGCGGACGCGCCCCGTGGGATCGATCATCCGGTACACGGCGGGTCGATTCTCCGCGAGCGCCACGATGTGCCGCTTGAGTCGGTCGAGGTCCCCGACCGGGAGCTGGAGGGCCGGAGCTAGGTCCATCCCCGCAGCGCCCGGACGAACCGGTGCAACTCGAGGAACTTCTCGTACACGACGACCTCCTTGCGCTTCGTCCCCAGCTCGCTGAACAGCTCACGCATCCGCCCGCGGCGCGTCACGTAGATCCTGAAGGTCTCGGCGAAGTCTTCCTGCGGATGACTGGCGGCGTAGGCGGTGACGTACCCAGCGTAGGTCTGCGTGACGCGGCGCCGCTGCATGTCCACCCATGTGTCGTCGCTCACGCGGTAGGCCTTGTCCACCTCGCCGAACGTCCGTTGGAACGACGCGGAGCGTGTCCAGCGCCAGTGGTGATAGAGGAAGCTATGCCCCAGCTCGTGGCAGAGGAGTCCCACCAACAACGACCAGGGTATCTCGTCGCGGCGGCGCGCCCCGATCACGTAACTCTGATCGATCTCGACGATCTTGGGGTACTTGGGGTCCACGCCCGACACCCCGGGGCGGAGCATGATGCGGTATCCCCAGTCGCGAATTCGGGAGACCAGCAGGAGGCGGCGGACGCGGCGGAGCGCGCGGGGAATCAGGTCGCGACCGGTGGCGTCGTGGCCGCACCACGGGCAGATGTCCATCCAGTCGTCCACGCCGCGACCGCAGTGGGGGCACGAGCCCTCGAACGTCTCGTCGCCCCACTCCTGCTCCCGCCCGCACCATGGACAGTACGGCATGGGGTACTGCACCCCCCCGCCGCAGCCCCAGTCACACGGTGCGTCGTACTTGAACCCTTTCGGCGCCTTGAGCGGCTCTTCGGCCGAATAGCCCTCCTCGTAGACGTCCGTGCCGCACCACGGGCAGAACGAGTACGAGTCCGACACGATCCACCCACATTTGTAACACTCGGCGTTGGTGATCCGGTGCTCGTCGTGCCACCGCTGCGGGCGGCCGCACCGCGGGCAGTACGGCCAATACCGGTCCAGCTGCTCGCCGCACACGCAGCGCAGCTCCGGCGTCGGCGAGACTGACCGGCGCCTACGCCTGGTCTTGGTAGCGGCGGATCGCTTCATCGATGATACGGTTGATGAACGCGTAGTAGTCCATGCCGGCTTTCTCGGCGGCGTTCGCCATGTCGTGCCCGAAACTGATGAACGGATTGGCGTTCGCCTCGATCACCCACACCTCGTCGGCCGGTGTGAGACGAACGTCGAGGCGCGCGTAGTCCTGCATCCACAGCGCCCGGAAGGCCATGCGGCAGCTCGCGTCGATCCGGGCCCGCGCGGCTTGCGAGATGGGCCGGGCGAACACGTTGCGGATCCCGTGGCGCTCGCGATAGGACACGTCCCATTTGGCCAACCGCGTCGCGATCCGCTCCTCGGGGCGCTCCATCCGGTCGAACACCATCTCGACGATGGGGAGCGTCTCGAGCCGGTCGCCGTTGCCGAGCACTCCCACGTACAGCTCGCGGCCTTCCACGAACTCCTCCACGATCGCGGGTTGGCTGAAGCGGTCGTGGATGAACCGGACGCGATCGCGCAGCTCGCCGCCGCCGCCCACCACCGACGCCTGCGCGATGCCCGCGGAGGCATCCTCCTGGAGCGGCTTCACGATCAGCGGGAACGCGAGTGCCGGCGCCGGATCGGGATCCTCGCCCGGCCCATACGTCTCGAACCCCGGAACGCGGATGCCGTGGTACGCGAGGATCTTCTTGCTCATCGCCTTGTTGCGGGTGGTGAGCAGGGCGATCGGAGGGGCCCCGGTGTGATGGTACCCCTCCGCCTCGAGCAGGGCGGGAAAAAGGTAGTCCAGCGACGGGTCGCCGTGGTACCCCTCCGCGCAGTTGAAGACGATGTCCGGCTCGAACGCGTGGAGCCGGTCGAGCAGATGTCGGAAATCGTCGCGCACCCCCACCATCAACACGTCGTGGCCGTAGGCCAGGAGCGCCTCCGCGACCTCGTACTCGGCCTCCTCCACCTGCTGGGCGACTTCCCGCTTGAAGTCTTCGTCTTCCCACCCGGCGTACGGCGTGTCGAAGACCACGGCCACCCTCACGGGGTGGCGCCCTGGCAGTGGCGGCAGAAGGTGGTGGACCGCCCGTCGATCGCGTGCGTCGTGATCAGCCGCGCGCCGCACCGAACGCACGGCTCCCCGCCCCGCCCGTAGACCCGGAGGGCGAACTGGTACGATCCGGACTGGCCGGTGCCGGTGCGGTAGTCGCGCACGGTCGTCCCTTGGGCGGCGAGGGCCTCGGTCAGGACCGCGAGCACGGTCCCGTGGAGGCGGACCACGTCGTCGGACGTCAGACGGTCCGCGCGGCGGGAGGGGTCGATCGCCGCGCGGAACAGCGCCTCGTTCGCGTAGATGTTGCCGACGCCGGCCAGCCGCCGCTGGTCCATGATGACCTTCTTGATCGCCTGCCCGGTGCCCCGCAGGCAGTCGGCGAACTGTACGGCGTCGAAGGCGAGATCGAGAGGCTCGGGACCGATGCGCGCAGTATAGGCCTCCCACCCGCGTCCGTCCAACAACCAAATGGTCCCGAGACGGCGCACGTCGCGATACACGAAGCGCGCCCCCGCCCCCCCGCCGATCGCGGCCTCCAGCACGACATAACGCCGCTCCCCGGCGGCAAGGCGGCGATCGTACACGAGGAGTGAGCCCGTCATGCGCGGCTGGATCACGAGGCGGTGGCCGGTCGCGAGCGTCAACACCGCGTGCTTGGCGCGGCGCCCGACGGCCGTGACCCGAGCGCCCGACAGGGTGGCGAGGAGGCGGCGCGGCGTCACGCGCCGCAGCACGTCGGTCTGGTAGAGGCGGGGATGTCTGAGGGTACGGCCGACCAGGCGAGGAGCCAGGTCGCGTACGATGGTCTCGACCTCAGGAAGCTCCGGCACGGGCGACCTCGCGCCAGGCGATATCGCGGCGGTAGACCATCCCCGGAAAGGCGATCGCCTCGGCGAGCGCGCGACTCCGGGCCGCCGCCGCCGGCACGTCGGGACCAAGCCCGGTCGCGGACAAGACACGCCCTCCGGCGGTGACCAGGCGACCCGCCGGGTCGCGCGCCGTCCCGGCGTGGAAGAGGATGGTCTGGTCCGGCAGGCGGTTGGGGAGGGTGATCGGGTCGCCCTTCCGGGCGGCCGCGGGATACCCCGCCGAGGCCAGGACCGTGGTCACCGCAGCCCCGTGGGCAGCGGCGAGCGACGCCGGCGGATGCCACCGGGCGCCCGTGGCGATGTTCCACAGGTGCTCCGCGAACCCAGTCCCTATCAATGGGAGCACAACCTGAGCCTCGGGATCACCGAGTCTGCAATTGAACTCCAGGACATACGGGTTCTCGCTATCCGTAAGCATGATCCCGGCATACAGGAAGCCACGATAGCGTGCTCCCATGCTATCTAGTTGAGCCAGTACGGGTTGAAAGACGTCCCGGAGCATCAGATCGACCAGCGCGTCGGTCGCAATGGTCACCGGAGAATACGCTCCCATCCCCCCCGTGTTGGGCCCGGTATCCCCCTCGCCGATGCGCTTGTGATCCTGGGCCGGTGGGAGCATGGCGATCCGCTCGCCGTCGGTGATGCCGATAAGCGAGACCTCCTCGCCATCCAGAAACTCCTCCACCACGATTTCGCGGCCGGCGTCGCCGAATCCGCCCCGGAGCATGCGACGGGCGACGTCCTTGGCCTCCGTTCGGGTCGCGCAGATGATGGCACCCTTGCCGGCGGCCAGGCCGGAGGCCTTCACGACCAGGGGCTCCGCGTGGGCCCCAATGTAGGAGAGCGCAGGCGCCTCGTCGGTGAACGTCCGGCCTACCGCCGTGGGCACGCCAGCCGCTTCCATGACCTGCTTGGCGAAGGCCTTGGAGGCCTCGAGGCGGGCCGCGGCGGCGGAGGGCCCGAAAGCGGCGCGGCCCGCCGCGGACAGGTGGTCCACCAGGCCGGCGGCCAGCGGGGCCTCGGGGCCGACCACCGTCAGGTCGATCGCGTGCTCGTTGACCGCCTCGAGGATGGCGTGGTGGTCGTCGGGGCTGGCGGGGAGGTTGGTGGCGATGTCGGCGGTTCCGGGGTTGCCCGGTGCGCAGAAGACGGTGGCCGAGGGAGCGAGCGCCCAGCACAGGGCGTGCTCTCGGCCACCGCCTCCGACGACCAGAACCCTCACGCCTCGCCGGACTCCTTCTTGCCGCCCTCGCGGAACGCCTTGCCGAACGCGCTCGCGGCCCGTTTGGCGACGTCGGCGACCTGCGAGACGGTGTCGCGGGCTCCCCGGCCGTAGTGGGCGGCCGCCTCGCCGAGGTCTTCGGCATACGGCCGGGCCCGCTCCTGCTCGCCACGGTGGGTGTACTCGCCCTGGAGGATGCGCTCGTACTCCCCCTGGGTGAGCCAGCGCTGCAGCTCGCCGGCGCGCAACGTGTTGAACGGGTGGGTGGCGTTGATGAGGTTCAAGAGTTTGTAGATGGTGTCGAGCGGGCCGCCCTTCTCCTCGTACTCGCGCGCCTGCTCCATGAAGGCCTCGACGTCCGTTTCGGCCGGGTCGCCCCCGCCCGCGAGTTTCATGAACACCCGCATGCACGCCAACCGGTCCTGACTCGCCAGGAGCCCCGCCCGGTCCGCCGACAGCTCGCTTTTGCGGTACCACTCGAGCAGCGCCAGCTTGATCGGCAGCAACGCGACGCCCGCGAGGAACGGCAGGTTGCGGAACCCGAGCGTGAGGATCAGGAGGGCCACCGTACGATACAGGGCGTGGCCGCTCATGATGTGGCCCAGCTCGTGACCAATCAGCACGCGCATCTCGTCGTCGTTCAGCAGCTTCACGGCGCCCGAGTTGAGCACGATGAAGGGGCGGTCGATGCCTACGGCGCCGGCGTTGACGAACGGCGTTTGCGACACGAACAGCTCGGGCCGGTCGGGCCAGTCCATCGTGACCGCGACCTCGGTGAGCAGGGTGTGCAGCCGTGGGAACTGGGTGGGGCCCACGCGGACGGCGTTGGCCTGGAAGAGGAGGCGGACGCCGCGCTCCCCGAAAAAGCTCACGATCTTCTTGACGGCCTCGTTGAATCCCGGGACGCTGCGCAGGGCCTGGAGCGCGGCCCGGTCTGCGGGATGCTCCCACGAGACCGCCGCGATCTGATGCAGGATCTGGCGGGGCCGCTGCGACGGGGTGGCTGGGTCACTCATGGCACTCCTCCGAATCGGATCTCAACGCCTCCCGAGCGGGCGGCGCATGACAGCCCGTACGCGCGGCAGGGCAAGCCCGTTTCAGTCAGGCCGCGGCCTTCGCGGCGGTCAACGCCCGGTCGAGGTCGGCGACGAGATCCTCGGGCTCCTCGAGCCCCACCGACAATCGCACGAGGCCCGCGCTGAGTCCCATGCTCTCGCGCATGACCCTGGGAACGCTCGCGTGAGTCATCGTCACCGGGTGGCCAATCAAGCTCTCCACACCGCCGAGCGACTCGGCGAGGGCGAAGATCCGCGTTCGCTGGACCATAGCTTCTGCGCGGCCGAGCGAACCCAGATCGATCGAGATCATGCCGCCGAAGCCGCGCATCTGGCGGCACGCGAGGTCGTGTTGCTCGTGGCTCGGCAGGCCGGGGTAGAAGACGCGCTTCACCAGTGGATGGTGCTCCAGCCACTCCGCGATGGTGCGTCCGCTCTTGTCGTGCCGCTCCATGCGCACCGGGAGGGTCTTGGTGCCGCGTAGCGTCAGGAAGCAGTCGAGCGGCCCCGGGACCGCGCCGGCCGCGTTCTGGAGGAACGCCAATCGGTCGGCGAGATCGTCGCGGGGCGTGACGACGATGCCGCCGACGACGTCGCTGTGGCCGTTCAAGTACTTCGTGGTCGAGTGGATGACCAGATGCGCGCCGTGCTCGATCGGACGCTGGAAGCACGGCGTGGCGAACGTGTTGTCCACGGCCATCAGGAGGCCCCGCGCGTCGGCGATCTGACCCACCGCGGCGAGGTCCACGAGCCGCATCATCGGGTTCGTGGGGGTCTCGACGTAGATCATCTGGGTGGCGGGGGTGATGGCCGCTTCGACCGCGTCCGGGTCGCGGCCGTCTACGAACGTAAAGCGCAGCCCGAGGCGCTCGAACACCTGCGTCATCAACCGGTGCGTGCCGCCGTACACGTTCTCCCCGCAGATGACATGATCGCCGGCCGAGAACAGTTTGAGGACGGCGTCGGTGGCCGCCATGCCGGAGGCGAAGGCGACGCCGTGGGTCGCGCCTTCCAACGTCGCGATGTTGCGCTCGAGCGCGTCGCGCGTGGGGTTTCGCGTGCGGGCGTATTCGAATCCCTTGTGCCGTCCGAGGGCCGGCTGGACGTACGTGGAGGTCTGATAGATCGGGGGCATGATCGCCCCGGTGGTTTCGTCCGGCCGCTGGCCGGCGTGCACGGCCCGGGTGGCGAATCCCGCCTCGAAGTCCTCGTCGAACACCCGCGTCATCGCACCGTCCCGTCGTCACTGCAGCGTGAAACCGCAACCTACCACCGGCCCGACGCGGGGGGCAAGGAACGGACGCCAATGGCCGCGGTTCCGCGCCCATGGTAACGTTCTGCACCATGAGCGGCACACTGATGACGAGCGTCTCCGGCGTCCGGGGTCTCGTGGGCACGGATCTGACCCCCGAAGTCGTGGCGCGATACGCGGCCGCGTTCGGGCGCATCGTCGGCGCGGAGGGCGGCGGGTCCGTCGTGCTGGCGCGCGATGCCCGCACGTCCGGTCGGATGTTCGCGGCCTCGGCGCGAGCCGGTCTCCAGTCGGTGGGGCTCGACGTGATCGACTGCGGCCTGGTCCCCACGCCCACCGCCCAGCTCGCGGTGGAGCATCACCACGCCGCCGGCGGCATCATCATCACGGCCAGCCACAATCCGATCGAGTGGAACGCGCTCAAGTTCGTGGGTCCCGACGGATTGTTTCTCGACGGCGAGACCGCCGCGCGGCTTCTGGCCCTCGCCGGCGACGGCGCGGCGGTCCCGCGGGTCGGATGGGACCGGATCGGCGGCGACGCGCGGGACGACGCGGCCGTCGACCGGCACCTCGACGCCCTGCTGCGGCTCCCCGTGGTGGACGCCGCGCAGATCCGGGCGCGTGGCCTCACGGTCGCGCTCGACTGCGTGCGCGGCGCCGGCGGGACGGTGATGCCGCTGCTCCTTGGGCGGCTGGGCTGCACGGTGCACGCGATGGACGTCGAGACGGACGGCCGTTTCCCGAGGCCGCCCGAGCCGCTCCCGCAAAACCTCCAGGGACTGGGCCAACTGGTGCGCCGCACCGCCGCCGACATCGGCATCGCGGTCGATCCCGACGTCGACCGCCTGGCCGTCGTCGACCAGCGGGGCGAGCCGATCGGCGAGGACTATACGCTCGCGTTTGCCGTGCGCGCCGTGCTGGCGCGGGGCGCCGGCGCCGTGGTGGTGAACCTGTCCACGTCGCTGGTGGTGGACGACGCCGCACGCGCTTTCGGCGTGGATGTGGCCCGGGCGCCGGTGGGCGAGGCGAACGTGGCGCGTGCGATGCGGGAAGCGGGCGCGGTGGTGGGGGGCGAGGGGAACGGGGGCGTCATCCTGCCGGCGCTGCACTACGGTCGGGACGCCCCGCTCGCCGCCGCGCTGGTGCTCGGCCTGCTGGCGGACGCGGGGGCCACGGTGAGCGATCTAGTGGCAGACCAGCCGCGGTACGCGATCGTCAAGGACAAGGTGCCGCGCGGCGCCGACATGGCGGCGCTCTACGCCGCGTTGGAGCGAAACTTCCCCGACGCCACGGTCGACCGGCAAGACGGCCTGCGGCTGGCGTGGCCCGACCGGTGGCTCCACGTTCGGCCGTCCGGCACCGAGCCGATCGTCCGCCTGATCGCGGAGGCGCGCACCGCGACGGAGGCGCGCGAGCTGATCGCCGCGGTCCGGACGCTCTTGGCATAGGAGGCGGCGCACGATGTGTGGCATCATCGGCTACGTCGGCGGGCGGGACGCGGTCCCCTTGCTCATCGAGGGTCTGCACCGGCTGGAGTACCGCGGCTACGACTCCGCCGGGATCGCGGTGCTCCAGGACGGCCGGCTCCTCGTCGAGCGGGCGGCGGGCCGGATCACGGAGCTGGAGAACCGGCTGGGCGACCGGCCGCCCAAGAGTCGCATCGGGCTGGCACACACGCGTTGGGCGACGCACGGCGTGCCCAACGAGCAGAACGCGCACCCGCACACGGACTGCGGCGGCACGGTGGCGGTCGTGCACAACGGGATCATCGAGAACGCCGCCGCCCTGCGCGCCGCACTGCGGGAGCGAGGGCACACGTTTCGCTCCGAGACGGACACGGAGGTGTTGGCGCACCTCATCGAGCAGCTCTATCAGGACTCCCTGGAAGACGCCGTGGCGGCGGCGCTCAAGGAGGTGGAGGGTGCGTACGGTATCGCCGTGCTCTCGTCCCGCGAGCCGGGTGTGATCGTCGCGGCGCGCCATAGCTCGCCGCTCCTCCTAGGGCTCGGCACCGGCGAGCATTTCGTGGCGTCCGACGCGACCGCGGTGCTGGAGCACACCCGCTCGGTCGTGTACCTCGACGACGGCGAGATCGCGGTGCTCACCGCGGACGGCTACCACATTCGCGACCTGGATACCAAGCGGGTGGAGAAGCTGGTGAGCACGCTGGACTGGGACCTGGCCACGATGGAACGTGGTGGATATGCCCATTTCATGCTGAAGGAGATCTTCGAGCAGCCGGAGGCCATCCGGAACACCGTGCGAGGCCGTCTCCTCGACGAGCACGGCACGGCGCGGCTCTCGGGACTCAACCTGAAGGACGCCGACCTGCTCTCGTTGGACCGAGTAGTGCTCACGGCGTGCGGGACGTCCTGGCACGCGGCGCTGATCGGGGAGTACATGCTCGAGGAGTTGGCGCGTATCCCCGTGGAAGTGGAGTACGCCTCCGAGTTCCGCTACCGCAATCCCATCGTAGACGGCCACACGCTGGTGGTGGGCATCTCGCAGAGCGGCGAGACCGCGGACACGCTGGCGGCCGTGCGGGAGGCGAAGCAACGCGGCGCCAGGACGGTGGGCATCGTGAACGTCGTCGGGAGCACGCTAGCGCGCGAGGTGGACGGCGGGATCTACATTCACGCGGGCCCCGAGGTGGGCGTGGCGAGCACCAAGGCGTTCACGTGCCAGGTGGTGGCGCTGGCGCTGCTCACGCTTCGACTGGGCCGGCTCCGCGCGCTCTCCGTGCTGCAGGGCCGCGAGATCGTCCGGGCGCTGCAGCGCCTGCCGGAGCAGGTGGAAGGGGTATTGAGCCGGGCGCCGCAGGTCGAGCAGCTGGCGTACGCGTACGCCCGGGCGTCGAACGCGCTCTACCTGGGTCGCGGGTACAACTTCCCCGTGGCGCTCGAGGGGGCGCTCAAGCTGAAGGAGATCTCCTACATCCACGCCGAGGGCTACCCGGCGGCGGAGATGAAGCACGGCCCGATCGCGCTGATCGACGAGATGATGCCCGTCGTCTTCATCGCGCCCCGCGACAAGGTCTACCAGAAGATTCTGTCCAACATCGAGGAGGTGAAGGCGCGGCGCGGGCGGGTGCTCGCGGTGGTCACGGACGGAGACGAGCAGATCGCCGCCCTGGCGGACCATCACATCACGATCCCGGAGACCATCGATGCGCTGACGCCCGTGCTCTCGGTCGTGCCGCTCCAGCTGTTTGCCTACCATATCGCCGTGCGACGCGGGTGCGACGTGGACCGGCCGCGGAATCTGGCGAAGTCGGTGACGGTGGAATGAGAGCGGCGGCGGCAGAAGCGGCAGCCACGCCCCGCGGCCATCCACGCCCGGCGGCAGAGGCGGCAGCCCCGCCCCTCCACCCCACCACTCCAGCGGCAGAGCGGCAGGGAGGTGGAGCCCCGCACCCTGCCGCTCCTGCCGCCGGTGGTGGGTGGCCGCAGGGCGGAGCTGCCGCCTCGGCCGCCGGAGGTTGCGTAGTGGGGGGAAGTGCTGCCGCCTCTGCCGCCGGGGCGGGGCCGGAAACGTCGGGCTGGCGGTGAGAGTCGTCCTCCAACGCGTTTCCCGCGCGACGGTGACCGCGGAGGGGCGCGTCACCGGTGCCATCGCGAAGGGCTACCTCCTGCTCGTGGGCTTCGGGCATGGCGACGGTGACGAACAGATCCAGTGGATGGCGGAGAAGGTGAAAGGGCTGCGGCTCTTCCCGGACGACGAGGGCAAGATGAACCGCGACCTCGAAGCCGTGAATGGCGCCGTCCTGGTGGTGTCGCAGTTCACGCTGTACGGCGACGCCCGCAAGGGGCGGCGCCCCTCATTCGTGGGCGCGGCCGCGCCGGATGAGGCCGAGCGGCTGTACCACGCGTACTGCGGCGCGCTGGCGGCGCTGGACGTGCCCGTGGAGCGCGGGGTGTTCGGTGCCATGATGGACGTGGAGTTGGTGAACGACGGCCCCGTCACCCTGATCCTGGACCGGTGATCGTTCTCGCCTCGGGATCCCCGCGCCGGCGGCAGCTCCTCGAGATGCTCGGCATTCCGCACGTGGTGGACCCGCCGCACGTGGACGAGCGGCCGGAGCCGGGCGAGCTGCCGGAGATGCAAGCGGCGCGGCTCGCGCGGGAGAAAGCCCTGTCCGTGGCGGCGCGGTCGCCGGGCGCGCTCGTGCTCGCGGCCGACACCGTCGTGGTGCTGGGCGACCGCGCGATGGGGAAACCGGTGTCGCCGGCGGACGCCAGGCGAATGCTGCGCGAGCTCGCCGGGCGGGAGCACCGTGTGGTCACCGCCGTGGCGTTGGCGCGGGACGGCCGCGTGCGCGAGCGTTGCGATGTAACGCGGGTACAATTCCGCCACCTCGCCGACGAGGCCATCGATGCCTATGTGACCACCGAGGAGCCGTTGGACAAGGCCGGCGCGTACGGAGTCCAGGGTTACGGCGCCGTCCTGGTGGAGCGGATCGAGGGGGATTTCTTCGGGGTGATGGGGCTGCCGCTGCGTCTGGTGGTCGATCTGCTGGAGGAGGCGGGGGAGCCTTACCGCTTTACCCGATAGACCGGTACCGCCTGCGCCTTGCCGCGAAGCTGAAGGGGCTCGAGCGGCTCCACCTCCGGCGGGTTCTTGAGGATCTGGTGCAGCGGCTCGGTGAGCAGGATCTCGCCGGGCCCCGCCTGGGCGCAGAGCCGGGCGGCGGTGTTCACCGCATCGCCGATCACGGTGTACTCGAGGCGGCGGTCGCTGCCGATATTCCCGGCGAACACCTCGCCGAAGTTGATGCCGATCCCGATCTCGACGCGCTGCCGGCCCTCCTCGGTCCACTTAGTGTTGAGCTCCTCCAGCACGCGCTGCATTTCGATGGCGGCGCGCATGGCCCGGTCGGCGTCGTCGTCGCGGCTGAACGGGGCGCCCCACAACGCCATGATGGCGTCGCCCATGAACTTGTCGAGCGTGCCGCCGTGCTCGAACACGATCTCCACCATCTCGGTGAAGTATTCGGTGAGCAGCGTCGCGATGCCGTCGGGACTCATGTTCTCAGACATCGATGTGAAGCCGCGGATGTCGGAGAAGAAGACCACCACCGGGCGTTTGGTGCCGCCGAGCTGGATGGCGCTCTCCTGACCGGCGATCTGGTGCGCCAGATCCGGCGCGAAGTACCGCTGGAAGTTGTTGAGCATCACCGCCTCGCGGCGCACCCGCTCGGTCAGGTGCGAGTTCTCGATGGCGACGGCGGCGATGCCGGAGAAGGCGATGAGGAACTCCAGGTCTTCATCGCCGAACGAGTTCGTCGCGGTGAGGTTATCGACGTAGATCAGCCCCAGGACCTTGCCGTCGCTCCCCATCAGCGGCGTGCACATGGCGCTGCGCACGCTCTGCAGGACGATCGATTTTCCCTTGAACCGTTGATCCGCGGCGGCGTTGTCCGTGAGAATCGCCAGGCGCTCGTCCACGGCACGACGGGCGATCGATTGCGGCACGTGCCGGGTTCCCCCGGCGTCGCCCAGGCGGTTCTTGGACATCCGGGGCACCAGCTCCTGCGACTCGCCTTCCACCATCAGAATGGATACCCGGTCGACGTTCATGACCTGGAACGTGATGTCGACGACCTTCTCGAGGAGCTTGTTCACGTTCTGCTGTTTGGACAGCTCCTTCGAGATGTCGAGCAACAGGGCCAGCTTCCGGGCCTGCCGTTCCTCCACCGACTCGCCGCCCACCTTGAGCTGGGAGCTGCCCCCCGGCGCCGCGGTCACCTTCTGATCGAGCTCGCCGGACGTGGGGACGTCCACCTTCCGGACGATCGTGGCCTCGGGCGCCGGCTTCGGCGCCGTGCGGGCATGATCGTCGGCGCTGCGTTGCACCGTGGTCAGCTCCGCCACCCGGAACGCCACTTTGCCGAAGGTGATGACGTCCCCGTCAGCGGCCACGGATTGCGTGACGCGCGTGCCGTTCACGAACGTGCCGTTGCTGGATCCGAGGTCCCGGACCCGCACGCCGCCGTTGGTGAGCGTGATCTCGGCGTGGCGCCGCGACACGGTGGGATCGTAGATGGGAACGTCGCTCGTCACCGCCCGCCCGACGACGAGTGGACGCGGCTGCGTGAGGTCGATGGATTGGTCGCCGGCAGTGCTGAGCAGCTTGAACGCGGGCAAGGCTCGGACTCCTCGACGAGAATATACGGCTCCCCCGGATCGATGGCTAATGCGCGTCCGCCAGGGCGAGTGCGCGGAGGACCGCTCCCGCCTTGTTCTCGGTTTCCTCCAGCTCCCGGGCGGGATCGCTGTCGGCCACGATGCCGGCGCCGGCCTGGACGTGCGCCCGGCCGTTCCGCAGCAGCGCCGTGCGGATCGTGATCGCCGTGTCCATGGTCGCCGCGCCCCAGCCGACGTAGCCCACCGCCCCCGCGTACGGGCCCCGCCGCGTCGGCTCGAGGCCGTCCAGCAGTTCCATCGCCCGCAGCTTGGGCGCGCCGGAGACCGTGCCCGCCGGGAAGCAGGCGGCGAGGGCATCCACGGCGTCGAGGCCATTGCGCAGGTGCCCCCGCACCTCGCTCACGATATGCTGGACGTGGGAGTACCGCTCCACCGCCCGGAGCTCCGTGACGCGCACGGTTCCGTAGTCGGCGACCCGGCCCACGTCGTTCCGGCCGAGGTCGACGAGCATGGCGTGCTCGGCCAGCTCCTTGGCGTCCGCGAGGAGCTCGGCCGCCAAGCAGTCGTCCTCGTCCGGCGACATCCCGCGGGGGCGGGTGCCTGCGATCGGCCGCACCGTCACTTCACCATCCTCGACCCGCACGAGGACCTCAGGCGAGCTCCCCGCCAGCGCCATGTCGTCGAACGCCAGAAAATAGAGGTAAGGGGCGGGATTCAGGGCGCGTAGCGCCCGGTATACGTCGAACGCCTCGGCGCGGCAGGGGAGGTCCTGACGCCGCGACAGCACGGCCTGGTACACATCCCCCGCCCGGATGTGCTCCTTGATGCGCTCCACGTCGCGAGCGAAGGCCTCGGCGGGATACGGGCTCTCCGTGGCCGGAGCGGCCGAGGTCTCGAGCGCCACCGGCCGCAGGTGGGGTGGCGCGGCGAGGCGCTCCAGGAGGCCATCGATACGATCGATGCCGCGCGTGTACGCCGCCGAGACGTCCTGTGCCTTCGCCCCGCGCGCAACCTCGACGTTGGCCACCACGAGGGCGCGCGCGAACAGGTTGTCGATCGCCACCACCGTGTCGGCGAGCATGAAGACCGCGTCGGGCGTGGCGAGATCGTCGGCCGGCCCCCCGGGGAGCCGCTCGAGCGCGCGCACGGCGTCGTAGGCGATCGAGCCTACGGCGCCGCCCGTGAAGCGCGGGAGGCTCGGGTCGGGCACCGCCACGCGGCGCCGCATCAGGTCGCCCACGTGTGCCAGCGGGTTGGGGGCGGGACCCGCCGGTTCCCACGCGGTGTCCGGCGTCCAGCGCTCCGCCCGCCCGGCCTGGTACCGCCAGGCCTCGCCCGGCTCCGTGCCGAGGAACGTGTAGCGCGCCCACCGCTCGCCGCCGATCAGCGATTCCAGGAGGAAGCCGAAGGGCGGCTGCGCGACGGCGGCGTAGGCGGAGACGGGGGTGAGCGTGTCGGCGGCGAACTCGCGGACGATCGGGACCATCCCGCCGGCGCGGGCGAGCCGCCGGAAGGACTCGAGCGAGGTCGGCCGCGTCACCGCGGCGCGGCGAGCACGAACGTGCCGGGCGCGTCGATCGCCGCGCTCACCTCGTCGGTGCCCGACGGACCGGACCCGCGGGCAATCTGCCAGCGGTCCACGGTGACCTCCTGCCAGATGTCGAGCGCGTTGGCCAGCTCCTGCGCGGTATCGTACGTGGGAGAATCGTCCACCACCGAGAAGTCGCCGAACTGGGCAAAGAGCAGCGTGGCGGAGGGGGTGGCGTCCAGCACGAACTCGAGGCCCTGGGGGGAAAGCGTGAAGCCGTATTCGCCGGCTCGGGGCTGCACCGTCACGTCCACACAGTCGGTCGTGTTCAGGGGCTGCCCGTTCAGCGCCGACAGCGAACCTTCTGGGAACCGGAGCTCGACGTAGTCGATCGGCGCGGGCATGTCGGGGTGCATGATGATCTCGACCGTGAGCCCGTCGTTGCACACTTCGAACGTCGATGCCGGGGGCGCAGGGGTGCCCGCCTGGAAGGGCAGGATCAACAGATCCGCCGTGGATAGCGTGCCGCCGCCCGGGCTCAGCGCGTCGGTACACGCCGACGCGATGAGTAGCAGCGCCGCGCTTGCCGCGGTTCGCGCGGTCGGTGATATTGCCGGACGATGCGCTTCTCCCGCGCGCTCCTCGCCGGCTGCCTCACCGTAGTCCCGACCCCGACGCTCGCGCAGCACCCGTGGAACGACGAGGCGACGCAGGCGATCGTGGCGCGCGCCGTCCAGCAACGCGCGCGCGTGCGGGCCGACTCTCTGCTCCAGAGCTACCGTGCGGTGGCGCATGGTTACGTCCTCTTCCTCGGCCAGTTGGGCGAAGGTCTCGACGACCCGCCGCGGTTGATCAAGTCGGACGAACTAGTGCTCGAAGTCTACTGGAAAGCGCCGGGCCTCAGCAAGCAGCGCATCATCGGGTGGCGCGACCGCGTCGATCTCCCCACCGACATCCAGTACCACCGCGATCACCTGGGGATCGTCCAGAACAACTTCGGGGATCGCATCGGGTTGGGGCACAACGACGAAGTCCGGGGCGTGCCCCATCCCCTCGCTCCCGACGGCCCGTCCCGCTACGACTTCGCGCTCGTCGACTCGCTGGAGATCCGCCTACCGAACCGCCTGGTGCGCGTGTACGAGGTGCTCACGCGGCCCAGGGATCCGGCGGAGCCGGGCGTGGCGGGCAGCCTGTACCTCGACGCGGCCACGGCGGAGCTGGTGCGCTTCCGCTTCAATTTCACGCGCAACGCGTACGTGGACGAGTCGATCGAGGACATCACCATCGTACTGGAGAATGGCCTGTGGGACGGGCGGTGGTGGCTCCCGCGACGGCAGGAGATCGAGATCCGCCGCCGCACGGTGTGGCTCGACATCCCCGCGCGTGGGATCATCCGCGGCCAGTGGGAGATCGCGGACTACGAGTTCAACGTGGCGCTGCCCGACACGATGTTCCTCGGCTTCGAGATCGTGGCGGCTCCGCGGGCCGAGCGCGACACGTTCGCGTGGGGCCGGCCGCTCGATGCCGCCATCCGGGACGCCATCGGGCCCGCATCGACCGTCACGTTCGACGAGGTGCGCGAGCGGGTCCGTGACCTCGTGGCCGAGCGGGCGCTGTCCGGCTTGCCCCGTGCACGCCCGGGGGTCCGGTCGTTGTCCGATCTACTGCATGTCAACCGCGTCGAAGGCCTGGCGCCCGGCGCCGGCGGCGTTCTGCGCCCGGCGGGAGGCCGATGGGAGATCCGGGGGTGGGCCGGATACGGCTTCGCCGACCGTCGCGTCAAGGCGCGGCTGGCGGTGCAGCGGGCACTGGCGACGACGACGATCGGGGTGGAAGCCGCACGAGAAATCGCCGACATCGGCGACGAGCCCGTGATCGCTCCCGTGCTGAACTCGCTCGTTGCGCAGGAGGCGGGAGACGATTTCGGCGACTACGTGCTGCGGCATCAGGTCCGCGCCACGTTGCGGCAACGTTTGGGTTACCGCAGCGCGCTTACGGTGGGGCTCGGCGTCGAACGCACCGCTACCATTGGAGTGCGCGCGGCTCCGGCACACGGGACGTTTCGACCCAACCCGGCGCTCGGCGCCGGCACTTTCGCGGTGGGCTTTGCGACCCTCGAGGGTCGTGTCCTGCCGATAGGTGCCGCGCATCTGGGCGCGCGGGTGACCGTCGAAGGCGGGAAGGGAGAAGGCGTCTCGTACGCGCGGCTCCGGGGTGAGGCCGCCCTGGAGCTGCCGGCGGGCGTCACCGCCATCGCCGTCAGGGGGTGGGGCGGTTGGGGGAGCCGGGAGCTCCCGGGGTATCGCTCGTTCGTGCTCGGGGGGCGGACCACCCTGATGAGCGAGCCGTTCCGGGCGTGGGGTGGGCGGCGGGCCGCTTTCGGCCGGCTCGAGTGGCGCATTCCGGTGCCAGCGCCGGCCATCCCGCTGGGAGCGTTCGCCTCGACAGGTGACCGGGCAATCCTGGCGCCCTTCGTGAGCGCAGGGTGGGCCGCGGGGGCGATCGGCGGCGTGCCCTGGCAACCGACGGGTGAGGTGCTTGGCGTCGCCGGCGTGGCGGTCGAGGTCTTCCACGGTCTGATCCGCGTCGAGGCGGGCGCGAGCCTCCGGGAACGGCGGGCCGGGCTGGTGATCGATCTTCGAAGGGATCTCTGGAGCATCCTGTGAGGCCCCGGAGCGCCGTCCGCCCGAACGGCGGGTACTGTCGGCGGCCGTGATTCGCAATTTGCAATGCGCGATCCTGGCGGCTGGCTCCTAAACCTCGTAATTTCATGCATGTCTGCTGTCGCCCCGCTTCGTGCGGGGCGCTTTGTGCGGAGGTGTCGTCGTTCATCAATTCAGAGACGAGTGGCTGACGGCGACCATCGAGGAGTTGATCGGGCCCGAGAAGCTCCTCGAGATCCGTCAGGCCCAAGCGCCCGTGGAGGAGAGTCTTTGGGAGACGGTGGTCGCGTCGGGCCTGGTCACCCACGAGCAGATCCTCGCCAGCCTATCGTCGCGCTGCCGCCTCGCCCTGGCCGATCTCGACCAGTCGGAGCCCGAGGCGCGGGAGGTCGTGCCCGAACAGGTGGCGCGGCGGTATAACATCCTTCCCGTGCGGATTACCGACTCCGTCCTGGAGATCGCGACCGCCAATCCGTTCGATCTCGACTGTGAGAAGACCCTCGCCTTCGCGACCGGACGGGAAGTGCGCATCTACCTCGCCAGCCCGGTCCAGATCCGCCACCGGATCGACCACCTGTATCAACCGGACAACGTGATCGACCAGATCCTCGAGGGCATGGGGACGGGGACGGAGGTCACGCAGCTCGATCACCGGGTGGACGCGGAGGAGCTGACCGTCTCGGCGGAGGAGGCGTCGCAACGGCCGGTCGTTCGGCTCGTGGACCTGATCCTCTCCGAAGGCATCCTCTCGCGCTCGAGCGACGTGCATATCGAGCCCGAGGAGGGAGGCGTAGCGGTCCGGTACCGGATCGACGGCGTGCTGCGCCAGGTGATGAAGCTCCCACGGGCCGCCGGGCTGCCCGTGATCTCCCGCATCAAGATCATGTCCGGTTTGGACATCGCCGACCGCCTGCGCCCGCAGGACGGACGCGCGCGGGTGGCGGTGAACGGTGTGCCGGTGGACCTCCGTGTGTCCACACTGCCCGCCGCCCTCGGCGAAAAGGTCGTCATCCGGGTGCTCGACTCCACGAGCCAGGTGCTCACGCTCGAGGCACTGGGCTTCAATCCCGACGAGTCGAACGCCATCCGGGAGCTTCTCAGCAACCGGGACGGCGTGATCCTCCTGACCGGCCCCACCGGCTCCGGAAAGACCACAACGCTCTACTCCGTGCTACGGCACATCCAGAGCGAGGGGGTGAACATCGTGACGGTGGAGGATCCGGTGGAGTACCGGATCCAGGGCATCGTGCAGGTGCAGGTGCATGAGAAGGCGGGGCTCACGTTCGCATCGGCGCTCCGCTCTATTCTGCGGCAGGATCCGGACGTCGTGCTGATCGGAGAGATCCGCGACCGCGAGACGGCCCAGATCGCGGTGCAGGCGTCGCTCACCGGCCACCTCGTCCTTTCCACGCTCCACACGAACGACGCACCCAATGCCGTGACCAGGCTCGTCGACATCGGCGTGGAGAGTTACAAGATCGGCAGTGCGCTGCGGGGCGTGATCGCGCAGCGGCTGATGCGCCGGCTGTGTCCGGCGTGCAAGGAGGTCTGGGTAGAGGCCATTCCGCCAAAGCTGCATAAATGGATTCCGCCGGATACGCCGCTCTATCGCGCGGTTGGATGCCCGGAGTGCGCGATGACCGGGTATCGCGGCCGCTTCGCCATCGTCCAGGTCTTGCGTGTGACGCCGGAAGTGGAGCGGGCGATTGGGGCAAACGATAACGCCGACAAGATCGGCGCCGTGGCCCAGAAGAGCGGTATGCGGTCGCTGTGGGAGAGCGGGCTGATCCACCTGCTGCGTGGCGAATCCACGATCGACGAGCTCCTGCGTGTCGTCGACGTGCCGCAGGAAGACGAGCTCGCATCGGGCCCGCGCACGAGCGGTCCGCGGCGCCGCCCGTCGTCCAAGAGCGATGGCGGCGTGGCGGGCGACAACAAGGCTGGCGACGAGGAGCGGGCTTCCGGCGGCGTGGCGATCAGCCCCGATTTCGAGCTGATCGAGCCCACGTTGCCGGGGCTGAAGTCGCAGAAGCCCGTCGAAGCGGCGGTCCTCCTGGTGGACGACGAAGACCAGCTCCGGCGCGTGATGCGGGATTTGCTGGAGCGTGCCGGGTACACGGTGGTCGAGGCCCGCGACGGCGTGGAGGCGCTCGACCAGGTGGACCGCCACGCTCCCGACATCATCGTGCTCGATCTCAACCTTCCCGGGCTCGACGGCTACGGGGTGCTGTCGCACCTCCGCTCCCGCGCGGCCACGGCGGACATCCCGGTCCTCGTGCTCACCGCGCGCGGAGACGAGGAGAACGAGGTGCGGGTGTTCGAGATGGGCGCCGACGACTTCCTCGCCAAGCCGTTCCGCGCTCGGGCGCTCACCGCCAGGCTCCAGGCCGTGCTGGGCAGGACGCGCCGCGCGACGGAGAGAGACGCGTAACGACGGGAAAGTGCAGTAAGAAGTAAGGAGTGAGAAGTGAGAAGGCCCCCCCACCCCACCCCGTCGTGTGGCCTCGCGCAACGGGGGTGGGGAGGTGGGGCCTCCTCACTTCTCACTCCTTACTTCTTACTGCACTTCTTACTGCTTCTTCCGCCGCGGCTCGGAGCTCCCTCAGATTGAAGGGCTTGCGGAGGTAGCGGCAGCCGAGGCGTTCCAGCCATTCGTCGGTCTCCCTGCGGACGTCACCGGTGAGAAATACTGTGCGGGACTTGAGCTCCGGGCGCTGCCCGCACAAGAGGTCCGCGAACGTCTGACCGGCGGTCACGGTGGCGCGGGGGTCGGCGAGAATCAGGTCGTACGCGTTGCGTTCCAGGAGTTCGGCGGCGTGGGCGGCGTCCCGGGCGGCCTCCACGCGCCGGGCGTCTTCCGCGAACAGGGCGCCGATCATCCGGCGGACGGCGGGGTCGTCGTCCACCAGGAGCACGGTATGGGTTCCGGTGTCGGGGGGGGGCGCGGTGCCGGCGGGGACCTGGGCGCGTCCGCCGTCCGGCGGTGTGGCGGAAGGGGGGGTGGACCGCACGGTCGGCAATGAGACGATGAAGACGGCCCCCCCTTCGATCCCGCGTTCGACGGTGATGGTCCCCGCGTGCCCCTCGATGATCCCGAATGTGATCGAGAGGCCGAGCCCGGTTCCCTGGCCGGGGTCCTTGGTCGTGAAGAACGGGTTGAAGATCTGAGGGACCAGGTTCTCGGGGATGCCGGGGCCGGTGTCGGCCACCTTTAGCGTGGCTCGTCCGTGACGCGTGGTCGTTTCGACCCGTACGGTGCGGGGACGGCCCGGCGGATTCTCGCCCACCGCCTGCACGGCGTTCGTCATCAGGTTCAGGACCACTTGCTGGATCTGGTAGCGGTCGCCGCGAATGGGCGGGAGGCGCTTTGCGAGGCGGACCTGACAGTCGATCTCCCGGAGTCGCATCTCGTAGTTGATCAACGCGGCGGTGCGCCGGACGATGTCGTTGAGATCGACATTGCCGATGTCCGTGGGGCCCTTGCGGGCGAACGTGAGGAGGTTCCGGACGATGCGGGCGGCGCGCTCGGCCTGCTCGTGAATGACCCGGAGGTGCTCCTGGTCGCGCTCCGAGGTGCGTGGCTGCTCGAGCAGGAACTCCGAGAGGCCCGCGATGGAGGTGAGCGGGTTGTTCAGCTCGTGCGCCACGCCGGACACGAGCTGGCCGACCGCGGCCATCTTCTCCGTCTGGAGGAGCTGCGCCTCCAATGCCTTTTGCTCGGTGACGTCCTCGATGAGCGCGACCGCCCACTTGTCGGTCAGGCCGCCGCGCATCGGAGAAGCGCTGATGCGGAGCACGCGGCCGACGCCGTCGAAGCGGCGCGTGAGCGGCGAGCGGCGTTCCCCGGTCCGCACGGCGTCCAGCAGCTCGACGAGCTCGACGGACCGCTCGAGCAGCTCGCCGGTCAATTTGCCGCCCACGACGTCCACGAGCGGTTTGCCGAGGAGCTGGGCGAGGGCGGGGTTGGCGCGGCGGATGACGCCGCGCTCGTCGAGCACCGCGAGGCCGTCCGCCAGGGCGTGAAACGTCGTTTCCCACTGCTCTTTGCCGCTGCGGATGAGGTCCACGAGGCGGGCGTTGGCCAGCGTGATGGCCGCGTGCATGGCGACGGTCGAGAGGAGGCGCAGGTCTTCCTGGGAGAAGGCCTCGCGCTGCTCGCTGATGACCGCCACGGCGCCCACCGTGGCGCCGTGGGCCCGCAGCGGCGCCACCACGGCGCGGGCAACGGTTACGCCGCTCAGGAGCGTGGGGCGCCGGTCGCCCTCGGCTTCCGCCACTTCCAAATGCTCACCGCCCATCGCGGCACCCAGCAACCCCGCCTCCTGCTCGCCGACCTCGATGCCGGCGAGCCGGGCGAGGGTGCCATGGGCCGCCGCGACCCGGACGCGCGCTTCGCCCTCGCTGGCGAGGGCCACGAGCGTGCCGTCCGACTCGATGAACCGGGCCACATACTGCGCCACCTGCTCGGCGATCGGTCCCACCTCGAGCGACTGCGATAGGGCGTACGACAGCTCCTGCAGCGAGAACAGCTCGTTGAGGCGACGGGACAGCTCGGCGCGTGCGTGCCGCGTCTCCTCGCCCAGCCGCCGGGCGGTGCGGTGGGCGCCCCAGCGGTATGTTGCCCAGGACACCGCCGCGAGGACGGCGATCCCCGCCGCCCACCACCAGATCATCGCGATCCCGCCGCCTTGACCTTCGCCGCGGTCTGAAACGCCTTCCGCACCTCCGGCGGGGCATTCGGCTTTACGCGCACCGGCCGGGCGGGGACGCCGACGTAGAGCAGCCAGGGGTCGCAGTCTTTGGTCACGACGGCGCCCGTGCCCACCATTGCCTGTTCCTTGATGTGCACGCCCGCGAGAATCGTGGCGTGATAGGTGATACGGACGCCGGCATCGAGCCTGGTCGTGACGTCGTCCACGTTCTCCTGCTCGTCGAGCGCGTGGGTGTGGCTGTAGACATTGGCGTAGTCCGCGATCGACACCTTGTTCCCGAGGACGATGCCGCCCCGGTCGTCGAGCAACACGTGGCGATGGACGACGACATCGTCACCCACCTCCATGTTGTAGCCGAAGGAAAACTCGACGAACTGGAAACACTTGAAGTTCCTTCCGCAGCGACCGAACACGTGGGGCGCCAGGATGCGGCGCAGGCGGACGCCGACGTCCACGTTGCCACCGCCCATGGGCGAGCGGTCGAAACTCTGCCACAGCCAGAGCAGGGGTTTCACGCGCGCGTAGCGCTCCGCGTCGATCTCGTGGTAATACTCGGGCTCGAGCGTCACGTGGTGCGGGTCGAGCGCGAGTAAGGCAGCGCGCGTCGCGAGGGGCAGCTTGGAATCGTTCACCAGTTCCGTGTAGTCCTGCCGGCCCGGATAGAACAACTGAAACAGCATGTCGCGGCACAGGGCGGCGCGATTGCAATCAGTGTCCTGCAAGCGTTCGGCGAGTTCGCCCAGCCAGGCGTCGTACACTCCGGCTGCGTCAGGATCGGGGTTCAGGCGCCGGAGTGGGCGGCGGGGCATTGGGCGAAGGAGTCTTCGTGAGAGTAATCGGTTGACACCGAGAAACCCGAGTGATATGTTCGGGTAGTAGCATACTTGAGAATGATTCTCATTTCCAATTCTGCTCGAATCATCAACTGGCGGTCGCGAGGTCGCCTGGCCGGTCGCCCTTCGGCGCGTCGGTGGGCTCTGCGAGTCCACGCGGCGACGCCGCGTGGGACTCACCAGGGCGGTTTACCAGCGCACATCGACTGAGGGAGCGTGCGGCATGGCCACGACCACCGAGATCCCATTCGCCTCAAAGCTACGCATTGGCACCCTCTCCGGCGACCTGCTCCGCAGCGTCTATGCCACGACGCTGGTCCTGCTCGGGATGGCGACGGGAGCGGGCGCCGTGGCGGCGCAGTCCGGCGCGCTGATCGGCACGGTGCGCGACGCCGCGACGGGCGACCCGCTCGCCGAGGTCACCGTGACCGTCGAAGGGGCGGGGATCGTCTCGGTCACCGACCGCCACGGGTGGTACCGGCTCACCGGGCTGCCGGCCGGCACGCTCACCGTCCAATTCTCCTTGCTTGGGTACGCGGCGCTGCGCGAACGCGTCCGCCTGGAGGTCGACGCGAGCCGCACGCTCGATGTCGCGCTCGCGGTGCGCGCCGTCCAGCTCCGGCCGGTGACGGTGATCGTGGACCGGACCCGCCTGGTCGGAGCTGGAAGCCGGATACGCGAGCTTCCCGGCTCAGCTCACGTGCTCGATCGCGCGCAGGTGGAGGACCCTCGGCATCTGTACGACGACGTGCACGGGATGCTCAAGCAGATTCCCGGCGTGAACGTGCAGGAGGAGGAGGGATACGGTCTGCGGCCCAATATCGGACTGCGAGGCACGGGTGTGGAGCGCAGCTCGAAGATCACGCTGATGGAGGACGGCGTCCTGATCGCGCCTGCACCCTACGCCGCGCCAGCCGCGTACTACTTCCCGGTGGCCGGCCGGATGGAGGGGATCGAGGTCCGCAAGGGCTCGAGCCAGATCAAGTACGGTCCGCTCACGGTCGGCGGCGCCATCAACTTCGTCTCGTCGAGCATCCCGGACGAGTTGACGCTCTCGGGGGAGGCGGAGGCCGGCGGTGACGACACGCGGAAGCTGCACGCCAGGGTGGGGGACGCGTACGAGAACTTCGGATGGATGGCCGAGGCGTATCAGCTGCGGACGAGCGGCTTCAAGGAACTGGACGGGGGTGGGGAGACGGGGTTTGACATCGAGGACTACCTGGTGAAACTGCGCCTGAACGTCGATCCCACCGCGCGGGTCTATCAGGAGCTGGAGCTCAAACTCGGATACACGGACGGTCGCTCGAACGAGACGTATCTCGGGCTCACCGAGGACGACTTTCAGCGCAATCCGCTGCGGCGCTACGCCGCGTCCCAACGCGACGTGATGGACACCGAGCATCATCAAGTCCTGGCGCGTCACTTCATCCAGGCCACTCGCTGGCTGGACATCACGACTACCGCCTACCGCAACGACTTCGCCCGCAATTGGTACAAGGTCGAGAGCGTGGACGGCACCAGCATCTCCGACGTGCTGCGTCAACCCGGCGGCTTCCCCGACGAGTTGGCGGTGCTGCGCGGGGGCAACAGCGACCCGGGGGCGTTGCGGCTGCGGGCGAACAACCGCGAGTACTACGCCCAAGGGGTGCAAGCGCAGGTCGGCCTGCGATTCGGTGAGCGCGTGCGCAACGAGCTGGAGGTGGGCCTGCGATACCACCGGGACGAGGAGGACCGCTTTCAGCACGAAGACGCCTACCAGATGATGAGCGGCAGCATGGTCTTGACCGCGCCCGGCGCGCCGGGAAGCCAGACGAATCGCGTGGGCGAGGCCCGAGCCTGGGCGGTGTTCGTCCAGCACACGGTATCGGCCGGGCGCCTCACGGTTACCCCGGGCGTGCGATACGAGCACATCGACTTCACGCGGACGGACTACGCCACGGACGATCCCGACCGGACCGCGGCCACCGTCGTTCGGGAGAACGGCGTGACCGCGTGGATCCCCGGCATCGGCGCGAGCTACGCGCTGGGTCCGGTGGTCAGCGTGTTCGGCGGCGTGCACCGCGGCTTCGGGCCGCCCGGACCCGGCGCGGCGCCGGAGACCGAGCCGGAGCGCAGCGTGAATTACGAGCTCGGTGCGCGCGGACGCCTTTCCGCGGTGGATGCGCAGGTCGTCGGCTTCTTCAGCGACTACCAGAATATTCTGGGCCGTGCCACCCTCGCCACCGGCGAAACGGGAACCGGCGAGTTGTTCAACGGCGGCGCCGTCCGCGTGGTAGGAGCGGAGGTCGCGCTGAGCGCCGAACCGCGGGCGAGCCGCGGCGGGGCGTACCGGCTGCCGCTCCGGCTCTCCTATACGTTTACGCGCGCGACCTTCGAGACGAGCTTCGAGAGCGACTTCGAGCCTTGGGGAGAAGTCGAGGCCGGGGATCGCCTGCCGTATCTCCCCGAGCACCAGCTGTTCGCGAGCGCCGGCCTCGAGCATCCGCGCTGGGGCGCCAGCCTCTCGGCGACCTACACCGGGCAAATGCGAACCGTGGCGGGCCGTGGGGAGCCGGCCCAAGCCGACGCAACGGACCGCGCCCTCGTGCTCGGCCTCGGCGCCCAGCTCACCATCGCCACCCGAAGCAGCGTGTTCGCCGCCGTGCAAAACCTCGCCGACGAACGCTACGTGGTGGCCCGCCGCCCCGCGGGCGCCCGCCCAGGCCTCCCGCGCACGTTCCTCGCGGGAGTTCGTCTCAACCGCTGACCACTGGGTGCGGCCCCTTGCGGGATGCGGGCTCGGAGGGAACTCTCAACTCCCCCACGTGACCTTTCCCGGCGGCTCGCGCGGGTGCGTGGCCACCTCCAGGATCGTGAGCTCGTGGTGGACGACTCCCTGCACCTTTCGGCCCGGCATCTCGACGCCCTTCGGGAGGTGGTGAATATCGGCGCCGGGCACGCCGCCTCGGCGCTCTCGGCTCTGGTACGCGAGAAGGTACTGCTCGGCGTGCCCCGGGTGGTGGTGGCGCCGTTCGCGGACGCGGCCGCCAGTGTCGCCGCGGCCGCGCGCCCCGCCGTGGCCTTGAAGGTTCACGTGCTCGGCGATCTCGCGGGCGGCGCGCTCTTCCTGATGCGCCACAAGGACGCCCGCGAGTTGACCCTTCAGCTCCTGCGCCGTCCGGGCGTGGACGACACGCCGGTGGGACGAGCGCATGGCGGAGTCCGCCCTCAAAGAGGTCGGGAACATTCTGGGGGCCGCTTACCTCAACGCCCTCGCCACGCTGATCGGCGTGACGCTGCTTCCGTCGATACCGGAGTTGATCACGGGCGACCCCGCGTCGCTGGTGAGGGCGGCGTTCGGCGAGGGGGCCGCGGGTGACATCGCCGTTTCTGTGGAGACCGAGTTCCACGTCGGCGAGAAGGAGCCCGCGCCGATCGGCTACTTCCTGTTCTGTCCTCAGCGCGTGACGGTGCGGCGTATCCTCGACGCGCTGCGCGTGGAGTGACTCGGCACGCGACGCCTACGGCTCGCGCTGGCTATCGGCGGCGCGGGCGAGCGCGCGGGCACGCTCGCGGTCCAGCAGGCGGAGCACCTGCTCCCAGCGGTTGCTCGAAAACGTGTCATACGACACTGTGAACGGCTCGCGCAACTGGATCCCGTCCCCGAAAACGTAGATCGCGCTCGCGGTCTCCCGCTGGTTCAGTTGGCGGCCGTTCCACTGCGCGGATCGCGGCAGGATTTCCTGCGGGCGGAAGAACCGGTTCTGGCTCGTGATTGTGAGGAGGTCGGGCTCGAACCGCGCCTGGTCCCGCTGTCCGAAGAACGTGACCAGAAAGAGCGTAGGCCGGCGAAGACCGTATCGCGCCGCGACCTCCTGGACCCGGGGCTCCATCATCTCGCGCAGCGAATGAAAGGATCGGTAGGTGTCGGGCGAGAGGAGGCGGAGCACCCACTCGTCCAGCGGGATGACCTGAATGGAGAAGCTGCCGGTCTGGAACGTGATCGCGACATCTTCCTGGCCAAGCGTGCCGTAGCCCGCTGGGGGGAGATCCCTGACGGCGGTCGTGTCCTGCGCCTGGGCGCCGCCGCCGGCGAGCAGGAGCGCGACCGCAATCGCCGCCGCGCGCCGCACCCGGCGAATGCTCACCCGGCCACGAGCGCGTCGATCGACGCGCGCAAGTCGTCGATTCCCGCGCGCGCGCGCGCGCTGGTTTCCACGCATTGATCCTCCGGCAGTCCCACCGCATCGAGAATCGCGCGCCGCCGCTGTGCCCGCTGTCCAGTTCCCACCTTGTCCACCTTGGTGACGGCGGCCAGCACGGGAACGCGGCGGGTGAGCAACCATTCGGCCATCGCGAGGTCGTCGGCCGATGGGTCTCGTCGCGCGTCGAGGAGCCACACGACCCCGTGGAGCGACCGCCGCTCGGAAAGATACCCTTCCAGCAGGTGGAGTAAACGGCTTCGCTCCGTGTGCGACGCGCGGGCGTACCCGTAACCCGGGAGGTCCACCAGGTAGTACCGGTCGTCCACGGCGTAGACGTTGCACGTTCGCGTCTTGCCGGGAGTCTTGCTGACGTGGGCGAGCGTGCGGCGGTCCAGGAGGGCGTTGATCAGCGAGGACTTGCCGACGTTGGAGCGGCCGAGAAACGCGATCTCCGGCCGGGGGGGCGCGAGGGGGAAATCGGCGGTGCCGAAACTGCCGACGAACCGGGCCGGCGTCAGGCCTCTTTCTTCGCCCGGGCCCGCTCAGTGACGATCAGCGGCGCCCGCTTGTCCGTGATCGACTCCTTGGTGATCACGACCTCCCGCACGTCGTCCCGGCCGGGCAGCTCGAACATGATCTCGGTCATCACCTCTTCCAGAATCGCCCGGAGGCCGCGGGCGCCGGTGCCGTGACTGATGGCTCGGCGGGAGACGGCGCGGAGCGCTTCGGGGTCGAATGTGAGGCCGACGCTCTCGAGCTCGAACAACTTCTGGTACTGCTTGGTGAGCGCGTTCTTGGGCTCGAGCAGGATCTGGACGAGGGCGTCTTCGTCGAGCGCGTCGAGCGCCACCACGACCGGCAGCCGGCCAACCAGCTCCGGGATCAGGCCGTAGCGCAGCAGGTCGTCGGGCTCGACGTCGTAGTACGGGTTCAGCTTGGCACGCTCCGCTACCCCGGACTCGACTTCTTCCTTACTGAACCCGATCTGCCGGCGGCCCGTGCGGGCTTCGATGATCTTGTCGAGGCCGTCGAACGCGCCGCCGCAGACGAAGAGGATGTTCTTGGTGTCGATCTGGATGTATTCCTGCTGCGGATGCTTGCGGCCGCCCTGGGGCGGGACCGACGCTACCGTGCCCTCGAGGATTTTGAGGAGCGCCTGCTGGACCCCTTCGCCGGACACGTCGCGGGTGATGCTCGGATTCTCGCTCTTCCGGGCGATCTTGTCGATCTCGTCGATATAGACGATGCCGTGCTCGCATTCGGTGACGTTGAAGTCACCCGCCTGCAGCAGCCGCACCAGGATGTTTTCAACGTCCTCTCCGACGTAGCCGGCTTCCGTGAGCGTTGTAGCGTCGGCAATCGTAAACGGAACGTCGAGAATGCGGGCGAGGGTCTGCGCCAGGAGGGTCTTCCCGACGCCGGTCGGGCCGAGCAGCAGGATGTTGGACTTCTCGAGCTCGACGTCGTTGTTGCGGAGGGACTGGGAGTTGATCCGCTTGTAATGCGTGTACACCGCCACCGAAAGCACCTTCTTGGCCCGATCCTGGCCGATCACGTACTGATCGAGTACGTCCTTGATCTCGGCCGGCGTGGGGACCTGGGTGATCGCTTCGGCGACCTCCCGCTCTTCGTCCTCCGCCAGGATCTCGTTGCAGAGGGCAATGCACTCGTTGCAGATGTACACGGACGGCCCGGAAATGAATTTCCGGACGGCGTCCTTGGACTTTCCGCAGAACGAGCAGCGAAGGTGTTTTTCCGGGGCCATGAAACGTCGCGGCTTAGGTTCCCGCTAGTATGATCCGGGGTCTGGTCGGCGTCAACCCGACTTCCCCTTGTCGCCGTTCAGCTCGACACGATGCTGAATCACTTTGTCAATGATGCCGTACTCCTTCGCTTCCTCGGCCGACATGAAGCGGTCGCGATCGATGTCCAGCTGGATGCGTTCCTTCGCCTGGCCGGTGTGCTGGGCGTACAGCTCGTTCAGCTTGTCCCGCAGGTACAGCACTTCCCGTGCCTGGATCTCGATGTCCGCCGCCGTGCCCTGATACCCGCCCGAGGGCTGGTGCATCATGATGCGCGCGTGCGGCAGAGCCGCCCGCTTCTCGGGCCGCCCCGCTGCCAGCAGGAACGAGCCGGCGGAGGCGGCCATCCCCATGCAGATCGTGTTCACGGGGGCCTGAATGTGCTGCATGGTGTCGTAGATCGCGAACGCGCTCGAGATCACGCCGCCCGGCGAGTTGACGTACAGGTAGATATCCCGGTCGGGGTTGTCCGCCTCGAGGAACAGCAGCTGCGCGATGATGACGTTCGCGACGTCGTCGTTGATCGGCGTCCCCAGGAACACGATCCGGTCCATGAGGAGGCGCGAGAAGATGTCGTAGGTGCGCTCACCGCGGGTCGAGCGCTCGATGACATACGGCGGATAGATCGTTGGCATGGCTGGGCTCGGTTACGGGCTTCGGTCAGGTGTCCCGCACGGTCGATTGAGACTGGAGGTAGGCGAAGACCTTCTCTTCCGTCAAGGTCCGCTCCAACTCCCGTAGGCGCCCGGCCTTCTGCAGCGACGCGTACACCTGGCCGGGTTCCACCCGCCGGCGCCGCGCGATGTCCTCGATACGCTCGTCGATGTCCTCGTCCGTGGCCTTGAGCCCCTGCTGCTGGGCGACGTGGTCGATGATCAGGTCCCGCTTGACCTGGCGCTCCGCGATCGGGCCGAACTCGGTGACGAACCGCTCGAAGCGATCGTCCGGGACTTCGTACGCCTGCGCAAACGCGCGCAGGGCGCGGCGCACCATCGGACGGGGGGCCTGGACGTTGTTCGCCGCCACGATCTCGTCGATGAGGCGGCGGCGGACGTCGGCGTCCGCCTCGCGCGCGGCCTCCGCCTCCAGGTCTTCGCGGACGGCGGTCCGCAGGGCAGCGAGCGAGTCGAAATCGCCCTGCTCCCGGGCGAAGTCGTCGCCGAGCGGTGGGAGCTGCTGCCGCTTGATCTCTTGCAGCGCGATGCGCACCCGGCGGCGTTGACCGCGCTTCGTCTCGTCCGGAAAATCGTCCGGAAACCCGACGTCGGCTTCCGCGACCTCTCCCCGGCGCATCTCGAGAATCCGTGCCTCCATGTCCGGGATGGCCTGGCCCTGGCCCAGGACGAGCTGATAGTCCTGTGGGTCCTTGGTCTCGGTGCCCTCGTAGGTCGCGATGCTCACCGACACGAGGTCGCCGTGCTGGGCCCGCTCCTCCGCGGTGGGCACCCACGGGGCGCGCTCCCGGCGCATCTCTTCGATCTGGCGGTCCACCATCTCGTCGCTGACCGCTGTCACCGTGCGGTCGAGGTGAAAGCCCCCCAAGCGAGGGAGCTCCAGCGCCGGCTTGACCTCCACCAACAGCTCGAAGGTCACCGGAGCGCCGTCTTCGAACGTGAGGTCCCGCACGCGCGGATCGGCGATGGGCTGCAGAGACTCCTGGGCAATCGCCGCTTCCCAGCTCTCCCCGATCAACTCCCGCAACACGTTCTCGCGGATGGCGCCGCGAAACTTGCGGCGCACCACGGTCAGCGGCGCCCGGCCGGCGCGAAACCCGGGGAGCTTCGCCTGTTTGGCCACGTGCTCCGCCGCGCGGCGTTCGGCGGCCTCGACGCGCTGCACGGGGACCTCGACCCGGAGACTCTTCTCGCCGGGCTCCTCGCCTGTCTGGGTGATACGGATGTCAGATTCTGCCGTGGTCATGCGTTCCGTCGTGTGGGGCACGCTGCCGGAATGTAACCCCTCCTTGGGGTTTGGGAACTCACGAAACCCGCCCGCCAGGCGGCGCGTAGAATCCCGGGTGCCGCCCGTGAAAGGGACCGCATGGCCCTGCTCCTGATCGCGTACGCCTTCGTCTCGAACGTCGCTCTCGCGGTCGTGCCGCACGAGCCCGTGGTCATCTGGTATGGCCCGCGGTTGGGCGTGTGGACGACCGCGCTGCTGGCGACGCTGGGTACCGTGGCGGCGGCGTGGGTGGACCACCGCGTGTTCGTGCCCGTGATGGCGCGGGTTGCCACGCGCCCGATCCTGGTGGCGGGGCCGTTGGGGCGGCTCGCCAGGCTGTTCACCCGTGCGCCGTTCGCCATCATCGCGGTCTCGGGCGTGACCCCGCTGCCGTCCTTTCCCTTCAAGGCCCTCGCGTTCGCGGCACGGTACCCGCTGTGGCGTTACCTCACCGCCGTCGCTGCGGGCCGGCTGCCGCGCTACCTGCTGCTCGCGTGGCTCGGCGTGGTGATCTCCGTTCCGGCGTGGGTGTTCGTCCTGTTGTTCCTGCCCTTCGTCATACCATCGCTCATCAGGATGATTCCATGGAACAAGAACGGCGCGAAATGACGTTCCTGCTGGCCGAGCCGGAGCGCCGGCTGTTGCGCGCTATCGCCGCGCGCCTGCCGGCGTGGGTTCGCTCGAATCACCTCACCGGACTCGGCGTGTTCGGGGCGCTCGGAACCGGCGTCGCGTACGCGCTCACCGGGCACCATGCGGCATGGCTCGCGGTCGCCAGCTCGATGCTCGCGATCAATTGGTTCGGTGACAGCCTGGACGGCACGTTGGCGCGCGTGCGGGGCGCGGAGCGCCCGCGCTACGGCTACTACCTCGACCACGTCGTGGACGCGTTCAACACCGCGGTGGTCGGCATCGGGATCGGGCTCTCGCCGTACCTGCGGTTCGAGTTGGCGCTGATCCTCGTTGTGCTCTACCTCGTGCTGTCGATCAACATCTACCTCGAGTCCACCGTGTTCGGTGTGTTCCGGATGGCGTATGGACGGCTGGGTCCCACGGAGGTCCGGATCATTCTGGTCCTCGCAAACCTGGCGCTTGCGCTCGTGCCGGCATTCCTCGGTGGCTGGCTGGAATGGGCCGTCCACGGAGCCGCCCTCGCCCTTGCGGCCGCGATGCTGACGGTGCTCGCCATCCGGTTCGGGAAGAACCTGCACCGGTTGGCGAGGTTGGAGCCGGTGAACAGCAGGTGACAGGTGACAGGTGACAGTGATAGGGGTTAGGGGTTAGGGGTTAGGGGTTAGGGGTTAGGGGTTAC
>Ga0256864_1000021_pt1 | contig 90901 bp, 73 predicted proteins | sample RVTome_11_FD_187336 | JGI IMG/M metagenome (GOLD analysis project Ga0256864, IMG submission 187336) | Soil microbial communities from uranium-contaminated site in the Upper Colorado River Basin, Wyoming, United States - RVT147D111 HiSeq ... | reverse complement strand
GCGGCCCAGGTGCCGGCCGTCTTCGATCAGCTCGGTCGTGAGCGTGACCGTGGCGTCCATCTCGAGCGCCGTGCCCGAGACCTCGCCGTCGCCCTGCGCGTAGTGCAGGTCGCCGACGGCGAGCCCACAACCCGGGATATAGCACGGCAGATAGATCGAAACGCCGGCCTGGAGGTAGCGGATGTCCATGTTCCCGCCGTGCTCGCGAGGCGGAATCGTGCGCAGACACTCGCCGGCATGGCTGCCGCCCTCGCCGCACACCTCGTGGGGAGACGCGTGGGTCACGTGCGTGGGCGGCAGGACGGCGCCTCCCGCTTCGAGGAGCGCGGCTTCGCGCGCCATCATCTCGGCGTGCTGCTCCGGTCCCGGCAGGACGGTGACCACGCCGGGGAAGCTGCGGTTGGGGATGCGGACGCCCGGCAGGTCGTCCGACACGGCGTAGTCCCGGTTCAGCCGCCACAGGACGCGCAGCGGCCCCTCGATCTCGTCGCTGACGAACCCGATCCTCGAGATGACGGTATACGCCCACGGCCCCGGCGCGATGTCGAGGATGCGCACCTTGAGCACGTCACCCGGCTCCGCGCCCTCGATGTGCACGGGGCCGGTGAGGGGGTGGACGGTGCCGATTCCGGCGTCCCCCGCGCGGGGATCCGGCGGTGCTTGCGGGTCGAGGTCGAAGTCCGAGGCGTTCTTGGTGTGGAGCACGATCGTCGCCCCCGGCTTCGCCCGCGCGGCCATCGGAATCGCGGGATGGAGCCGGTTGATGCACGCGGCGTCTTGGTTGCAGTTGGCCGACGAATCGCCGATTTCGACGATCTCCTGGGCCCCGGTGTCGCCGGTCCAGTTCAGCGAGAGCAGGAAGGCGATAGCGAGGATCCACGTCAGGTTCATTCGCCTCCGCGTCATTTGCCCACCTTCCCTTTGCCAGAGCACGCTCGTCCGGTGGTCGCTCACGCGTGGCGCCACACTTCGACCGCCGACACTACCAGGATGGCCGCCAGGATCGGCAGCAGAACCGCGGACGGCACGATACCGAGGAGCTGGCCGCCGACGAAGGCACCGACGATCGACCCGACCGCCATGACGCGAGAAACCGACGCTGCTCGCGGATGACACGGAAGCTCTGATCCCGGCTGTAGCGCGCGAACCCGACGATCATCGTCGGCAGGCTGACCGCGAGGGACAGACTCCCGGCCAGCTTGACGTCCGAGCCGAACAGCAGGACGATCGTCGGGATCTCGTCAGAGCTTGATCGGGATTGGATCCTCATGGCGCTCCCGAGCGTCGGCCAACGGAGTCCCGGCTGAGCGGCGCCGGGGCGCGTGGTGGGTGGTGACGGCGACCGCTCCAGCCGGTGGGTTCTACGGCCTTCACGCATTCGCCAGCGCCCAGCGCTTTGCGAGGTCCTGCATGGCTTGCTGGTGTTGGTTAACGGTCACGGCAGCACCTCCAAAGGTTCTGGTGTCGCCACCCATCTCCTGTCCTCAGATTGCATATACTGGATCACTACTGTCCGGTAGAAGGGTTGCAATTGGCTCCGCAAGTGCTTGCGTCCACGTGACTTAGGTGCTCAATTTGGGGTGTCATGGACTTGAACGCGATGCGGCCTTCTCCGACCCTGGGAGCCCCCCTCTGCCGGCCCTCAGCCGGCCCCGAGGGCCGGATCGGCTCCAGCCCGTACCTGCTGCCGCGGTGGCACACTTCGGGCGGGAGGAAGGGACATGTACGAAGGCCGCACGGTGTTCTCTCAGGTGGTGGACTTTGTTCCGCGGCACACGTTCCGGCGTCGGGTGGAACGCTACCAGGGCGACTACGGGGTGCGGGGCTTCAACTGCTGGCAGCAGTTCCTCGCGATGCTGTTCGCGCAGCTCACCTATCGGGAGAGCCTGCGGGACATCGAGGCCTGCTTGGCCGCCGTTCCGGGACGGAGCTACCACATGGGCTTCACCGGGCCGGTGTCCCGCAGTACCCTGGCCGACGCCAACGAGCGGCGGGACTGGCGGATCTACGCAGACTTCGCGCAGGCGTTGATCGGGGAGGCGCGGCGGCTCTACGCCGACGAGCCGCTCGATGTCGAGCTCGGTCGCACGGTCTACGCCCTGGACTCCAGCACGATCGACCTCACCCTGTCGCTGTTTCCATGGGCCGGCTTCAGAGCGACGAAAGCCGCGGTCAAGTTGCACACTCTGCTCGACTTGCGAGGAAGCATCCCGGTTTTCATCTGGATCACGGACGGGAAGGCGCACGATGTCCGGGTCCTCGATGTCCTGGTTCCCGAGCCGGGTTCCGTCTACGTTCTCGATCGCGCGTATGTCGATTTCGAGCGCCTGTGGCGACTTCAGCAAGCCCGGGCCATCTTCGTTACCCGAGCCAAGAAGAGGCTTCGCTACAGGCGGCGCTACTCCGAGCCGAGCGACCGCTCGACGGGCGTCGTCTGCGACCAGACGATCGTTCTGACCGGTCAGCAGACCCGCAAGCACTACCCGCTCCCTCTGCGGCGTATCCGGTACCGCGACCCGGACTCGAACACGTCGCTCGTCTTCCTCACGAACGACACGGCGCTTCCTGCCCAGAGCATCGCAGCGCTCTACCGCAGCCGATGGCAGGTCGAGCTCTTCTTCAAGTGGATCAAACAGCACCTCCGAATCAAGGCGTTCTACGGCACCTCGCCCAACGCCGTGAAGACCCAGATCTGGATCGCCATCTCCGCCTATGTCCTGGTCGCGATTCTACGTAAGCGCCTAAAGATCGACCGCGATCTCTACACAATTCTCCAGATCCTGAGCGTCTCCCCCTTCGAGAAAGTCCCGCTGTTTCAACTACTTACGGACACGATCGATCCAATCGACGCGGACACTCCGCGCAAACAACTGATTCTATTCGACTTCTAACCGGACACTAGTGCGATTACACCCTGCTCGAGCTCAACAGCATCCCGCCCAACCGTACATTGCTCGGCTGGAACGCGGACCCCGGGGTCGTGCCCCACAACACAGTCGTCCACAGGGTGTCCCATCCGCTGGGGTTCCCCCAGGTATATTCGAGGTCCTTCATCAATACGACGGTTGGCCAGTGCACCGGGGCGACCAGACCGGGCTATCTCTACAGCACCCACAACCTCGGCGGCACCTTCGGTGGCAGCTCGGGTTCGCCGCTGATCCTGCCGGGAGGGCAGATGGTCGGGCAGCTCTTGGGACGCTGCGGGCCGGATCCGTCGGAGGGCTGCAATCCCGCCAACAGCGTCGTCGACGGCGCGTTCTCCGAGAGCTTCGGGACCGAGATACCGTTCCTCACCGGGATGGGCTTCGGCCCCTGCGTTTCCGGGCCGACCACCCTCTGCCTTCACAACAACCGCTTCCGGGTCGAGGTGGAGTGGGAGACGAGTACCGACCAGGGCCAGGGCGTGATCCTGAACAAGCTCAGCGACTCGTCCGCGGTCTTCTACTTCTTCAACCCGAACAACGCGGAGATGCTGGTCAAAGTCCTCAATGCCTGCGTTCCGCCGTTCAATCGCTACTGGGTGTTCTACGCAGCGACCACCAACGTCGACTTCACGGTGACCGTGACCGATACCCAGGCCGACGTGACCAAGGACTTCTACAACCCGCTGGGGCGGGCGGCGCTCCCGATTCAGGACACGCAGGCTTTCGCCACGTGTCCATAGATGGCTAGGGACAGGTCGCGAACGCGTCGGTATCGGTGATCGCCGGCGCCGGCGGCCCCTGGGCCTTGAAGTAGCTCTTCGCCACTTGGTCCGGCTGCGCCTCGGTATCGACAACGGTGATCGTGTACTCGACGTTGGTGGTCGCGGCCGAGAAGACCCAGAACCGGGGCTGCGGCGCGGTGCAGGCGTCGAGCACCTTGAGCAGCACTTCCCAGTTATCCTGGTTGAAGAAGTAGAACAGGCCGGTCGCCGACGGCTTTCTCCGCCACACCCGGCCGATGAACCGCTTGCTGGCCTGAGGCTACGGCGGATGTGCGCAACGTGGGCTCTCGAGACCTTCGCCGACCCCGATGCCTTCACCCCCTGTCTCACCGAGCACGCTTCGACGAGATCACCGTCGAAGGGAGGGATCACGGGACTAGCCGCCGTCTGAGTTCGTTCAACACGGTCTCAGGCTGTATCTCACCCAAACAGGTGGGCTACGCCTCCCCGTCGGGGTGTCGCTTGACACGCGCGTGCGCAGGGCTTATAGTAGCTTGCGTTAGCACAAGCATATTTCATCTCCGAAAAAAGGAGACACACGTGCGCCAGCTTGCGTTCCCTCTCTTGGCCGCGCTCTTCCTCACATCCATCGCCTCGGCCCACTCGCCGACAGCAACCGACATTCCGCAACCCAACGTGGTCTACTCGATTCGAGGCGACGGTGCCGGAGCTGTCGCGGCCGCCCCCGTCCCACTACCGGACCACGCTTTCTCGGACGGTCCAACGGAGCCGCCGCTCCCGCTCCCGCCGGCGCGACGGCCCGACGAGAAGATCCATCCCGAGCTGCGCGCCATGGCGGCGACTCTTGGCGTGGACGAGATGGTCGAGGTCATGATCGGCTTCGCCGACGATCTCGTCCTGCCGCGGTTTCCGGAGCCTGTCGTCGATCAGCCGATGGACTCCTTGGCGAACCTCGCGCGCATGAACGAGGCGGAGGGACTCATCGGAGGAATCCGGGAGCAACGGGATCGAATCTACGAGAATCATATCCAGGCGCTCGGCCCCAACGTCACCGTCCTGGAGCGGTTCTGGATCACGCCAACGCTCCTGGTGAGGATGCCGTTGGGCGAGATCGCGGCGATCGCCCAACTGGAGGAGGTCACCACTCTGGAGCCGCGGGCCTCGATGATCGCGCCTCCTTCCTGCCCCTTCGCACCGACCGGCTGCCAGGTCGACGACGGACGGTTCTACATCGGTAGCTCCGGAGATCCGAACGGCCAAGGGTACGGCGGCGGCAGCGTGGCCCTCCTTGATACGGGTGTGCGGCCGACCCACGTCCAGCTCGCCGGCCGCATCGGTCTGCTGCGTGACTGTGTGGCTGGGACCTCGCCAGGTTGCACGGGAGGGAGTCAGCAGCCCAACGACAGCCACAACCACGGCACGTCGTCCGCGGCGATCATCTCCGCCAATGCGAATCAGGGGAACCAGTTCCGGGGTATGTCCGTCGCGACCATCAACAGCTTCAAGGTGTACCCCAACGGGGGTGGACTCGATCGGCCAGCAGTCCAGAGAGGGTTCCAGGCGGCGTTGGCGAACCTCGACAAGGTCATAGTGGCCGAGATGCAGGACGACACCGGGGAGGCGGGGACCACGACGGTCGCTGGTGACAACGCCTTTAACGCGGGCGCAGTCGTGATCGCTGCCAACGGGAATCAGGGCCAGGTGACTGGAGTGGGTGGTCCCGCCAACGGGCACAGGGTCATCGGCACAGGTGCTCGCTCGTTGCCTTCCGGGAACATCGCATACCAGGTGAACGGTCCTACTTCTGATGGACGAATCAAGCCGGATCTCCAGGCGCCTACGGACACGCAGACAGCGAGCGCCGCTTCGGACACCGCCTTGCGCTATTACGCGGGGACGAGCGGTGCGACGCCGTACATGGGGGGCGCCGCGGTGCAGCACAGAAACAGGCTGCTATCCCTCCTCGGTGCGACGTCGGTGCATCCAGGGCAAGTCTACGCGAGGTTGATCCACTACGGCACCCAGCCGATCATCAACGACGCGGAGGGCGCCGGGCCCGTTCGGATTAGCCGCTTTGCATGGCATCACTATTTCGGTAGCGTAATGTTGACAACAGGGCAGCAGGTGGACATCCCAGTCAACATCTGTGGTGCCAACTTCTTCGTGCTTGCTGGCGCGCTCTGGTGGCCGGAGAACGCCGCGAGCGCACATAGACGTGTTCAGCTGTCGTTGGTCGATCCATCGGGAGTGACGCGTGTGACGGGCTCGCATCCGACGAGCGTCTTTCAGAAGGCCGAAATGACGTCCGGCATCGTGAGCGGGATCTGGAAGGTCCGGATCAAGGTGCTTTCGGGTCCCAGCGGATCACAGCAGGTGTTCTGGTCCGCGGGTTACAACAGCTACATAGGGTGCGGGTGGTCGGTCCCGCTCTGAACGGCTCAAGGAACTCCGCCGGAGCGACGGCGTCCGCGGGCCGCCAGCGCCGCCGGTAGCTGCCCACGCTATCAACTCGATGAGCCGGCGCCGCCTCCGCCGCCCCGCGAGTGGGCGGCGATGAAGCGCTCGACCAGGTCGGGGTCGAGCTGGCTGCCGGCGTTCTCGCGCAGGACGCCGTAGGCCTCCTCGGCCGGCCGCGCCCGGCGGTAGGGGCGGTCGGTGACCAGCGCGTCGAAGGTCTCAGCGACGGCGAGGATGCGCGCCGGCAGCGGGATCGCCTCGCCGGCGAGGCCGCTCGGGTAGCCGCGGCCGTCGTAGCGCTCGTGGTGGTAGAGGACGGCGAGCAGGACGTCGCGCACCCGGATCGCGCGGCGGGCGGCGTTCTCGCCGACCACCGGGTGGGTCCGCATCACCTGGAGCTCGGCGGCGCTCAGCGGGCCGGGCTTGTCGAGCAGCGAGCGCGGCAGCCCGAGCTCGCCGAGGTCGTGGTAGACGGCGGCGAGGCGGAGGTTGGAGCGCTGCTCCTCCGGCAGCGCCAGGTCGTCGGCGAGGACCATCGCCAGCTCGGCGACCCGGAGGCTGTGGCGGCGGAGGTCCTCGCGCGTCTCGAGTCCGGGCGCCTCGAGCGCGGCCTCGGCGGCGTTCTCGCCGAGCCGCTCGGTCGCGGCGCGCAGCTCGGCGAGCTGGGAGAACGCGACGGCGCGGTCGCGCCCGTCCTGCTTGGCGCGGTAGAGCGCCTGGTCGGCACAGGCGATCAGCGCCTCGCGCCCGGCGGCGTCCTCGGGATGCGCGGCGACCCCGATGCTGACCGTGATCGGCTCGGGGTCGCTCGACGCGGGCCGCAGTTGGTCGTCGCTGCGCATCAGCGCCACCAGCTCGTTCGCCACCGTGAGCGCGGCCTCGGGGCCGGTCGCCGGCAGCAGGACGGCGAACTCCTCCCCGCCGTAGCGGAACACCAGATCGGACCCGCGCAGCCGCCGCTCGAGGATCGCCACGATCCGGCGCAGCACGCGGTCGCCGGCGGGATGTCCGAAGCGGTCGTTGACGCGCTTGAAATGATCGAGGTCGAGCATCAGCAGCGATACGTTGCCGCCGTGACGCTCCGCGCGGGAGATCTCGCGATCGATCGCCTCGGCGAGTTGGTGCCGGTTGTAGGCGCCGGTCAGGCCGTCGCGGGTCGCCATCTCGCGGGCGCGCTGGTAGTTCCTGAGATTCTCGATCGCCACCGCGGTCAGCCGCGCGTACTGGCAAAAGACCTCGAGGTCCCGCTCGTCGAACGCTCCTTCCTGGTAGCTGCCGATGGTCAGCACGCCGAGGACGTCGCGGCGGCCGAGCAGGGGCGCCACGATGTGGGACGACGCCGGGCGGGTGACCTGGACGGCCGCGAAGGGGTAGGGCTCGGCCAGCGACCGACGCAGGTGCGGCTTGCCGTGGACCACCACCCAGCCGAGCGAGGTGGTCTCGTCGACCGGCATCCGCTTGCCGCGCTCGCCCGCCGCGTCGCCGCCGGCCTCGGGCACCGCCAGCTCGCGGATCTCGAGGGTTGCCGACCCCGGCTCGAGCAGGGCGACGCCGGCACGGTCGTGGGGCATCAGGTCGGCGATGCGGCTGATGACCGTCTTGAGGATCTCCTCGAGCGACTCGGCCGCGTTGACCGCGGTGCAGAGGTCGAGGATCGCTTCGCGCGGGGCGGGCATGGGCGGACCGGAACGGCCGGAGCAGTCCTTCGATGCGATGATAACGCATGGCTTGAACGTTTGACGGCCGCCGCGGCCCGATAGACTCGCGGGCCGAGCCGGCCTCGTGCGAGAGGAGACGACGATGATCGATCCCTGGGTGACGCGTTTCCTGCGCTGGAGCGCCGTCTTCCTGCTCCTCGGCCTCGCCTCCGGCTACCTGCCGCTCGGCCACTACCTGCTCTACGGCGCCGAGCGGCAGTGCTCGTGGGCGCCGGTCCACGGCCACCTGATCCTGCTCGGCTGGCTGGGGATGACCGCGTTCGCTCTGACCTACCGGGCGCTCTTCGGCGCCGGCACGTCGGGGCCGTCCGGGCGGCTGGTGCGCTGGCACCTCGGCCTCTGCGTGGTCGGGGTGCTTGGCGTGCTCGCCCACGGCGTCGTCGGCTGGTTCGTCCTCGCCCACCTGGAGGGCCACGTGCACGGTGCGACCTCCGAGCGGCTGTGGCACGGGATCGACGGGCTGTTCCTGACCGTCTACGCCGCCGGCTGCGTCTGCTTCTGGCTCGCCGTGCGCCCGGCGTTGCGGCGCGCGCCCGGCCGCTGAACCGCCGCGGCCGACGAACAGCAAGCCCCCGGCCGGGTGGCAGCCGTCGCCGCCCCCGGACCGGCCCGCGGCGAGGTCAATAGGGGATGTCCTCGTCGAGGTCGTCGTCGAAGCCCCCGAGGTCTTCGAGGTCGTCGACCCACGCCTCGTCCTCGGGCTCCGGAGGCTCCTCGACGAAGATCCCGGCCTTGCGCAGCTTGGTGCGGACCGCGGCGGTCAGGCGGTCGCCGGGCGCGGCGACCGCGGTGTCGCCGAGCGGCTCGGCGCCGCGGCCGAGCGCAGCGCGCACGCGGGCGGCGGTCTCGGCGTCCGGGCAGCGGAGCACGAGCGTGCGGGCGGCGCGGACGGTGCGGCAGGCGCCGAACCAGTCGCCGAGCTGGCGCTCGACGTTCGCCGGCAGCGGGCGGCTGCTCAGGCCGGCGAGCGCCGCCACCGCCTGCTCGGCGGTGGCGCCGGTGCCCGCCGCCGTAAACGCCGCGTCCCGCGTCAGCCGGTAGAGGGTGCCGACGCGCTCGCCGCCGGCGGCGAGCCGCTGCGCGAACCGGCCGGCCACGGCCTCGGCCGCCGGGGACGGGCCGAGGAAGACGATCTCGAAGTTGGGCTGGACGACGACCTGGCCGTCGCCCGTCGCCGGGCCGCTGAACGTGAAGTCTTCGGCGGCGCCGAGCAGGTAGCTGCCGGCGGAGGTCAGCGCGAAGCAGAAGCCGTCCGCTCCGGCGTGGCCGAGGCGGGCGCCGCCGAACGCGACCAGGCGCTCCATCAGGAAGAAGCGCAGCAGGTTGAGCCAGCCGGTCTCAAGCTGCTCCTCGTCCGGGTGGAGGTTCCAGTGATGCCGCCGCCGCCCGCCGGCGAGCAGGTCCGGCAGCGGGTTGACCTCGCGCGCGTGGTAGTTCAGGAAGCCGGCGGAGGTGACGAAGACCCCCTCGCCGGCGGCGAGGAACGCGCGCGCGAGCGGCTCGACCAGGGCGGCGTGATCTTCGTCGTCGAGGTATCCGAGGCGCCGCGGCCAGAAATCGAAGTCGCCCCGCCACCCTCCGGGCCGTCGCTCCCGCCGCCGCGTCCGGCGCGCCGCGTCGAGCAGCGCCCGCAGCCGCTCGGCGTCGGGCCGGCCGAGCCAGTCGAGGCCCGCCTTGGTCGCTCCAAGGCGAGTGCGGAGGCGGCCACGCTCGGTGGTGAAGCGGAGCGCGCGCAGGTTGTCGAGCGCGAGATCGATCCGCACCTCCGGCGTCAGACCGATCTGTTCCACGACGGCCACCGGCATCGGCTGCAGGCGCTGCTCGATCTGCCGCCGGTCGTGGACGAACAGGCGGCCGTCGTTCTGCCGCAGGCGGGCGGGCGCCGCGGCGAGGGCGGCGAGGACGGTCGTCAGGTCGGCGAGGCCGAGCGCCTCGGGGAGGGTCTCGAGCGGCTCGACCGGCTGTGGCGGCGGCAGCCGCGGGCGGTGGATCCGGGCGTGGATCTCGGGCCAGATCCCGAACAGCGGCTCGAGGTCGGCGGTGCGAAGCCCGGCGAAGACGAGGGCGAAGCGGAGCGCGGCGAGCAGCGCCGGCGCCAGCTCCGCGAGCGCGGCGCCGGCGCGCTCGGGCAGCTCGCGAGCCGGGATCGGGCCGGCGCTTTCGAGCAGCAGCCGGACCAGCGCGCGCACCCGGTCGGCTGTCGCCGGCACGGCGAGGAGCTTCCACAGGTCGTTCGAAGGACCCCCGCGGTTGGGGCTCCGCGCATACGCCCAGGCGCGGCCGTCGGGTTCGGCCAGGAAGTCGTCGATCCAGGCCCGCCGGCCGATCTCGCGCGCGGTCGCCAGGCCGCCGTAGCGGTTGATCGTGCGGCCGAAGGCGTCCTGCTCCTCGCGGGTGAAGTGCTCGGTGAGATAGGAGACCAGGTCCCCCTCACCAGCCGCTTTCTCGAACAGCGGGTGGCGGTGCATTGCCCGCAGCGCGCGCAGGAACGGCCGTGCGGACGGTTCGACCTGGATCCGGCGTCCGTCGTCGCCGACCGGGGCGACCAGACCGGCCGCGGTCAGCGCCTCCCGGTGCGCGCCGAGGCTGCCGGCGGAGACGACCTCGCTCGGCTTGACCCCGAGGAAGGCGCGCCGGGCCGGCAGCGCCGCGCCCTCCCATGCCGGCAGGCAGGCGAAGAACTCCCGCCAGTCGAGGTCGAAGAGCTTCACCCGGCGCTCCCCGCCGGCGCCGGCTCGAGCTCCCCGGCGTCGCGGATCGCGTACTCGTAGCCCTGCTCGCAGAGGAAGAGCTGGCGGCGGAGCGCGAAGTCCTGCTCGACCGTGTCGGCCGAGACCAGGGTGTAGAAGTGGGCCTGGTTCGCTCCCGCCTTGGGCCGCAGGATACGGCCCAGCCGCTGCGCCTCCTCCTGGCGCGAACCGAACGTACCCGAGACCTGGATCGCGACCGCGGCGTCCGGGAGGTCGAGCGCGTAGTTCGCGATCTTGGTCACCGCCAGGACCGGCACGCGGCCGGCGCGGAAGTCGGCGTAGAGCGCGTCGCGCCGCCGCTGCACGGTCGAGCCCTTGAGCAGCGGCAGGCCGAGCGCCTCCGCGAGACGTTCCATCTGCTCGACGTACATGCCGATCACCAGCGCCGGCTCGCCGCGGTGCAGCTCGAGTAGGCGCGCCACGAGCGCGACCTTCGCCGGGTTCTCCGACGCCAGCCGGAACTGGTCGCGCTTCTCGGCGAGCGCGTAGTCGCGCCGCTCCGCCGCCGGCAGGGGCACCCGCACCTCGGTGCAGACCGCGGCGGCGATCCACCCCTCGCGCTCCATCTCCTTCCACGGCACGTCGGCGCGCTTGGGGCCGATCAGCGCGAAGACGTCGTCCTCGCGGCCGTCCTCGCGCACCAGGGTGGCGGTCAGGCCGAGCCGGCGGCGCGCCTGCAGGCCGGCGGTGATCTGGAACACCGGCGCCGGCAGCACGTGGACCTCGTCGTAGACGATCAGGCCCCAGTCGCGGCGCGCGAACAGCTCGAGGTGGGCGAACGGGGCGTCCTTGCGCGGCCGGCGGGTCAGGATCTGATAGCTGGCGACGGTCACCGGGCGGACGTCTTTGACCGTGCCCGAGTACTCGCCGACCTGGTGTTCCTCGAGCGTCGTCTTGTCGAGCAGCTCGGCCAGCCACTGCCGGGAGGCGGTCGTGCCGGTGGTCAGGATCAGGGTCGAGGTCTGGTGGAGCACCATCGCCGCGAGACCGACGATCGTCTTGCCGGCGCCGCACGGCAGGACGACGATGCCGGCGCCGCCGGCCTCGGTGCCGCCGGCCCAGAACGCCTGCGCGGCGCGTCGCTGGTAGTCGCGCACCGCGAACGGCAGGCCGGCGCGGGTCTCGCTGCGGAGGGCGATCGGCAGGGGCTCGCCGGCGCTGTAGCCGGCGAGGTCCTCGACCGGGTACCCGGCCTGGACCAGCGCCAGCTTGAGGCGGCCGCGCTCGGCGGCGTCGGCCCGCGCGGCGTGGGTGCCGTCGCGGTCGCGCAGCAGCGGCCCGACGCCCGGGCGGCGGTAGAGGCCGGCGAGCAGGTCCGGCTCGTCGGCCTCGAGCCGCAGGTTGCCGCCCTCGCCGCGCAGCAGGCGCAGCCGGCCGTAGCGGCTCGACCAGTCGCGGATCTCGGCGGCGACGTTGGCCGGCACCGGGAAGCGCGACAGCTCGGCGAGCGCGGCGACGATCGCCTCGCCGGCGAGCCCGGCGGCGCGCGCGTGCCAGACCGAGAGCGGCGTCACCCGGTAGGTGTGGACGTGCTCGGGCGACTTGACCAGCTCGGCGAAGGCGAGCAGGCGGTCGCGCGCCTCGGCGGCGCGCGGGTGGTCGGCCTCGAGCAGGACGGAGTGGTCGCCCTGGACGATCAGCGGTCGGTCGGCGGCGGAGTCGGTCATCGGGGCGGTGTGGCGAGCCGGCCGAAGCGTACCGCAGACCCGGCCGCAACGGCGCCGCGGCGCGCCACCGGGCCGCTGAACCGCCGCCCGCCGGCGTGGAACGCATAGACTAGACTGGCGTCCGTGACGGCGCCGATCGCGTGCCGCGGCCGCCGTCGCCCAGCACTCGAAGGAACGCAAAACGTCCCGGCGCCCACGCCGCGCCGACCCGTCGGCGCGGGCTGCGGCGCCGCCAGGAGGGATCCGCCATGGAGCCGTCGCGCCGTTTCGTCCTCGTCCTCGCAGTTCTCGTCGCGCTCGCCGCCGCCGCGCCCGCGGGCGCGAGCTTCCACTTCATGCAGATCGAGCAGGTCCAGGGCGGCTTCTGCGGCATGAGCAGCGCCCAGGCGATCCAGACCCGGATGCGCGCGGCCGGCCAGAGCCTGACCAGCGGCAGCGTGTTCATCGCCCGCGACGCCACCGGCAACAACCCGGTGACCCTGCTCACCGTCCCCGGCGACGTCGCCAACGCCGCCGCCGGGACGCGCATCCTGTTCGCCACCCCCGACTGGGTGGCGGCCGCCGGCGGTCCGGCCCCGGACTTCATCCTCACCAACCCGATCCCGGTCTCCTACCTCGACGCCGGCAAGCTGACCTTCGGCTTCTCGTCCACGGTCTACTGGTCGCTGGCCTGGGGCGGAGCGAGCTACACCGGCACCAACGCCGGCGCCATCGACAACGACGCCGACGGCAACTTCAACCCGCCGTTCCCCGGCGTGCTCCCGCACTTCGGCGACGACGCGGTGCGCTTCACCGGCACCGCCGGCGCCATGAGCACCAACAACGCCGCCGACTACGCGCTCTCGACCTCGCCGCCGACCTTCACCAACAACGCCGGCTCGTCCTCGGCGCTCAACGTCTGCGTCTTCAACGACGGCTTCGAGAGCGGCGACTTCTCGGCCTGGTCGAGCACCGTGCCGTAGCGGCGGCCCTCAGGCCGCCGAGCGCGACCGTTCACTTCGGGAAGAACGGGTTGCGGGTGTGGAAGGCCGCGACCAGGCGTTCGCAGTACGAGAGGGCGTTCAGCTCCGCCGGCACGCCCGCAGGCTCGAGGTCGATCGAGTCGGGCCGTCCGGGATCGAGAAGCAAGACCCCCATGGTTTCGTAGACCTCGGAAGCCTCGTCCGGCCGCTCGCGGCCGCTGATGCTCCGTAGGAGCGCCACCGCCTCACCGAGCACGGTTCCGAAGGCCCGGCTCGGCCGCGCGGACTCCGCCCTGCCCAGAAACAGCAGATGGCCGCAAACGGCGAACGGGGAGCGTTTGTGGAGCTCCAGCGCCTCCATCACCATGTCCCGGTAGCGGTTCTTCAGGTTCTTGGGGATGTCGTAGACGATGCCCTTCGTTCCCGAGGAGAGCAAGAGACCGTGCTTCTCGTCCGAGAGGTAGACGTCGACTCCCTTGGTGCCGTAGCCACCCATGAACTGCTTGTCCCGGCCGCGGGGCGCCCTCGCTCTCGGGAGGCCGAGGTCCTGGAGGCGTCGCTGGATGATCTCCGTGAAGCGACCGCTCAGTCTCTCCGTGTAGTTCTTCTTTGCCGATCCCGCGGCGCCGGGCGGGGGCAGCTCGATGGCGCTGACCACGTCGGCGAGCTCACCGGCGAGATCCATGCCGCCTCTTCGTGGACCGGTTCGTCCGCCGCTCCACGAGCCGACGTCGAGCGGTTCGGATCTGCTCGATGGTGGTCCTCGAAAGCCCCATGCCCAGCTCGAGGACGAGTCGGTCGACCTCGCTCACCGCGTCATCGTACCTTCCCTCCCGCAGCACCGGGTCGACCCGCGAGGTCCACTCGCGGAGCTTGGAGGCCGACACGTCGGGATAGGGTACCAGCACGCGATCCAGCTCCCGGGGCTCGACCTTGAGGATGCCCCCGCCATAGCTCCTGCCCTCCATCTCCAGGCTGAGCAGGGCGAGAGAGCTATGGAGACCGAGGACCAGGAGGTCCGCCGGAACCGCGTCGTTCATCTTGAGGCCGTGAAGGGAGTTGGAAAAGAAGCCACCCACCCGGTTGACCGCCGCCTTGGGGCGTGTGCCGGCCATGTACCCCACCAGGACGTCCCCGCGAACCAGCCCGGGGACCCGCCACCAGGGATCCCTGACCCGGCACTTGTAGCGGTGTGGTGTTCCGCGGCGCTCCCCCTCGCGGACGAAGTCGGCGAGACGGGCCGGATCCGAGGCGAACAGATCATGCTGGGGGACCAGGAGGTGATGGGCGACGCCCTTCTCCTCCTGGGCGCCGATGTCCTCGCGGGTGAAGCTCAGACCCTGCAGCGAGCGCGCGCTGCGAGCTACCGGGAAGAGCCACGTCAGGGGGTAGCCGGCGGCCATTGCGTCGTCAAGCCGCCGATGGAAGAAGTCGTTGTCCCCTGAGACATAGCCGTTGGTCACCGAGGCGAGGCTGGCTAGGCTGCGGACGGCCGGATGCCGCCGGGCCCGACGCCAGGCCCGACGCTCCGCCGGCCTCAGAAACGCTTCGGCGAAGTGGACCAGGTTCGCCTCCGCCAGCGGGAAGACCTCCTGGCTGCCGGTTGGGCCGTTCGTGAACCCTCCTGCCAGGTCAGCGGCCGAGGCCAGCGGCACGAGCCACACCTGATCGCACGTGCCGCCGTGGTTCTCGGCCAACAGCAGGCAGGTATCTTCCTGGGCGTCGGCGAACAGGTTCTCCTCGAACGCATACAGGCTGACCGAAGCAAACCGCCGAAGCAGCGCGCGCAGCGTCGCCAGCCCGTAGTTGGTCTGGAGGATCTCAGCGGGGACCACCATCGCCATGTCGCCCCCGGGGCGCAGGAACTGGACCGCGTGAATCAGGAAGGGCGCCCACGAGGAGGTGAGCTGGCTCAGCCGTACCCCGATGCGCAGGGCCGAGCGCAACGCCCGGCGCCGCGACTCCCCGCCGAAGCGCTGGTAGCGGATGAAGGGCGGATTGCCGACCACCACGTCCACCGGCTCCATCGTTCCGGGTTCCAGGGCGAAGAAGTCCGACGTGACGACCTCGACCGCGCAGGCGCCGCCCGCGAGGTTCAGGCGGGTGGCCTCGGCGGCTCCCGGCGAGATGTCGCAGCCGACCAGGCGAGTCGCACCGAGCTTGCCGGCGAGGGCGAGGAAGCGTCCGTCGCCGCAGGACGGATCCATCACGGCGCGGCCGGGCCGGCGCAGTCCCCACTCGACGAGAACGCGCACCAGGGCGTCGTCGGTGTAGAAGGCGCCGAGCGCCTTTCGCTCGCTCACGGTCGGCGGAGAGGCCATCGAGTCCCTCACAGTCTATCGTCCCGCGGCGTCCTTCCGCTGCCTCTGCGGCAACCGAGTGCCGCTGTCACGGCTCCCGACGGTGCCGCAGGATGGCGCAAGCGGGGCGTAAAATCAAGTCGACGGTGAGAGCGACGATCTTCATGCCGCCTCGCCGACCGCCTCGGGCTCGGCGCCGGCGGCCTCGCGGGCGGCCGCAGTCAGGGTCTTGCGGGTGAGATAGGTGTAGACCGCGGGCACCGCGAACAGGGTGAGCGCCGTGCCGAGGCCGAGGCCGCCGAGGATCGCGATCCCCATCGGCACCCGGCTCTCGGAGCCGGCGCCGAGGGCCAGCGCGATCGGCAGGATGCCGAGCACGGTGGTCAGCGCGGTCATCAGCACCGGGCGGAAGCGGGCGGCGGCGGCCTCGATCACCGCTTCGCGGATCTCGCGGCCGGCAGCGCGGCGCTGGTTGGCGAACTCGACGATCAGGATGCCGTTCTTGGTCACCAGCCCGATCAGCATGATCGTGCCGATCTGGCTGAACAGGTTGAGGGTCTGGCCGAAGTACCACAGCGACGCGAGCGCGCCGGCGAGCGCCAGCGGCACGGTGAGCATGATGATCAACGGGTCGCGGAAGCTCTCGAACTGCGCCGCCAGCACCAGGTAGACCAGGGCGAGGGCGAGCAGGAAGACGAACAGCAGGGCGTTCGACGACTCGACGAAGTCGCGCGACTGGCCGTCGAGCGCGGTGGCGAAGGAGTCGTCGAGCGTGTTCGCGGCGATCTCCTCCATCGCCGCGATGCCGTCGGCCTGCGTGAATCCGGCGGCCAGGTTGGCGGAGACGGTCGCCGAGGCGTAGCGGTCGAAGCGGTAGAGCTGCGGCGGGCGGCTCTCCTCGGTGACGGTGATCAGCTTGTCGAGCAGCACCGGCTGGCCGTCGGCCGCCGGCACGTAGAGGTTGCGCAGGCCGGTCGGGTCGAGCCGGTTCTCGGGCGAGACCTGGGCGATCACCTCGTACTGCTTGCCGTCGAGCAGGAAGAAGCCGATCCGCTGCTCGGCGAGCGAGAGCTGGAGGGTCTCGGCGACGTCGCGCGCCGAGATGCCGAGGTCCTGCGCGCGGGCGCGGTCGATCGAGACCCGCAGCTCGGGGTTGGTGAACTTGAGGTCGGCGTCGACGTAGGAGAACGCCGGGTGCCCGCCGGCCTCGTCGACGAAGCGCGGCAGCGCCTCCTCGAGGGCGTCGAGGCTCGGCGCCTGGAGCACGAACTGCACCGCCGGGCCGCCGCGCCGGCCGACCGAGATCGTCGGCTCCTGGTCGACCCGGATGCGCGCCGCGGTCAATCCCGAAACCCGCCGCTCGACCGCCGCGGCGATCTCCTGCTGCGAGCGCTCGCGGTCCTCGGGGTCGGTGAGGATCAGGCGCAGGAAGCCGGAGTTGGTCGACGAGCTGGCGCCGAAGCCGGGCGAGGTGACGGTGACCAGCGCCCGCCGCTCGGGCACCTCGCCGCCGACCGCCGCGATCACCCGGTCCATGTAGGCGTCCATGTAGCCGAAGGTTGCCCCCTCCGGGCCGGTGGCGTTGAGGCGCAGGCCGCTGCGGTCCTCGAGCGGCGCCAGCTCCGCGGGCAGCGAGAGGCCGAGAAGCGCGATCAGCCCGACGCAGCCCGCGATCAGCGGCCAGACCAGCCAGCGGCGGCCGACGAACCCATCGAGCGCGCCGCGGTAGCCGCCGATCAGGCGCTGGAAGAACGGCTCGGTGGCGCGGTAGAGCCAGGGGTGGCTCTGCCGCCGCTTGAGCAGCCGGCTCGACAGCATCGGGGTCAGGGTCAGGGCGACGAACGAGGAGATCGCCACCGCGCCGGCGAGGGTCGCCCCGAACTCGCGGAACAGCCGCCCGGTCAGCCCGCCGAGGAAGAGCAGCGGCAGCAGCACCGAGATCAGCGCCACCGAGGTGGCGATCACCGCGAAGAAGATCTCGCGCGTGCCCGCGATCCCGCCCTCGATCGGCGGCATGCCCGACTCGACCTTGGTGTAGATGTTCTCGAGCACCACGATCGCGTCGTCGACCACCAGGCCGATCGCCAGCACCAGCGCGAGCAGGGTGAGGACGTTGATCGAGAACCCGGCGGCCCACATCACCGCGAAGGCGCCGATCAGCGACACCGGGATCACCAGCACCGGGATCACCGTGGTGCGCCAGTCGCGCAGGAAGGCGAAGATCACCCCGATCACCAGCAGGAAGGCGAGGAACACCGTCTGCACCACCTCGGTCACCGAGCGGCGGATGAAGCGGGTGGCGTCGAAGCCGTAGCCGATCTCGATGTCGGGCGGCAGGTCGCCGCGGATCCGTTCGACCCGGTCGTAGAACTCGTTGGCGATGTCGATGTAGTTGGCGCCCGGCTGCGGCCGCGCCACCACCGCGACCATCGGCACCCCCTCGTTCTTGAGCACCGTCCGCGGGTTGCGGGCGCCCAGCTCGGCGCGACCGACGTCGGCCAGGCGCACCAGCCGCCCGCCCTCCTGCTTGACGATGAGCCGGTCGAACTCCTCGGCGGTGTCGAGCCGCGACAGCGTGCGCACCGCCAGCTCGACCGTCTCGCCCTCGATCTGCCCGCTCGGCAGCTCGACGTTCTCGCGCGCCACCGCGTCGCGCACGTCGAGCGGCGAGAGGCGGTGGGCGGCCAGCCGCTGCGGGTCGAGCCACAGCCGCATCGCCGGCTCGCGCTGGCCCCAGACGTCGATCCGGCTGATCCCGGGGATGGTCTGGAGCCGCTCGACGAAGACGTCGTCGGCGAGCCGCGACAGCGAGATCAGGTCGCGCCCGTGGCTCCTCACCCAGAGCATCACGATCGGCTGGGCGTCGGCGTCGGCCTTTGACACCTCCGGCGGGTCGACGTCCGGCGGTAGGTTGTCGAGCGCCCCGAACACCCGGTCGCGCACGTCGTTGGCCGCGGTCTCGAGATCCGCCCCGAGGTCGAACTCCACCCGCACCGTCGAGCGCCCGGCGCGCGACACCGACGTCAGCGTCCGGATGCCGGCGACCCCGTTGACCGCGTCCTCGAGCGGCTCGGTGATCTGCGACTGGATGACGTCGGCGTTGGCGCCCCGGTAGCTGGTCGAGACCGTGATGATCGGCGGATCGACCGACGGAAACTCCCGCACCCCGAGGAACGAGAACCCCAGGCAGCCGAACAGCACGATGGTGATCGACAGCACCCAGGCGAGGACGGGGCGGCGGATGGAGAGGGCGTAGAGGGTCATGGTGGTCTCCTGCGGGCGGCAGGCCCTCGAAGCTCGGTGATCGTATCGCCGAACGGGCTGCGGTGGAGAGGGCGGCGACCGGCGGCGGTGCGGCGTTGCTACGATCTGCTACATCTGCTACGCTGCCGGTATGAAACGGGTGATCACCCAGCGTGAGCTGCGCAACGACTCCGCGGCCGTCCTGCGAGACGTCCAGGCCGGTCAGACCGTCACCGTGACCCGCAACGGCATGCCGGTCGCCGAGCTGCGGCCTCTCTCTCCCCGCCGCTTCGTGCCGCGGGCCGCCCTCGCCGCGGCCGCTCCGCGCGCTCCTCGGGTCGACATCGCTCGGTTGAGGGCCGACCTCGACGCCGTCGTCGACCCGGCGGCCGATGGCTGAGCCGACCCGCGGTCTGCTCGACACCTCGGTGGTTGTCGATCACGACCTCCTCGACCCCGCTCTCCTGCCCGAAGAGACCGCCATCGCTGCGGTGACCCTGGCGGAGCTGGCGGCCGGCCCCCATGCCAGCGAGGACGAAGACGAGCGCGCGCGGCGCCAGGATCGCCTGCACTGGGCCGCGGCCACGTGGGATCCCATTCCCTTCGACGAGGGCGCCGCCCGTGCCTACGGCCGCGTGTTCGCCGCCACCCGCGTCGCCGGCCGGTCCAGCCGCTCACGCCTGGCCGATCTCCTGATCGCAGCCACCGCGGTCGCCGAGGGCCTGGACCTCTACACGAGGAACCCGAAGGACTTCGCGGGGTTGGAGTCGTTCCTGATAGTGGTCGCAATCTGACCTCTGTCGCGGAGACGAGAGTCACGCCACAGGACTCCTGGATCGGGCGACTTCGGCGCCGCTCAGCAGCAGGAGCCGTTCGGCGACTCAGGGCCATCTTGACGTCTTGGCGTCAAGGCGCTACCGTCGGCCCATGGAACCCTCGAAGCGCGCGACCGTCTACTTCGACCCCCAGATCCACCGGGCCTTGCGGCTCAAGGCGGCAGTGACGGAGCGGTCCGTCTCGGACCTGGTCAACGAAGCCGTCGCGCTCGCCCTCGGAGAGGATGCCGAGGACCTCGAAGCGTTCGCGCAGCGGCGCGGCGGGCCGCTGGTGAGCTTCGACGGGGTCGTTCGGGATCTGAAGCGCCGTGGCCGCATATGAGCTCCGCATCACCGCGGCGGCGGCCAAGGAGCTCGACTCACTACCGCGGAGGAAGGACCGCCAGGCCGTCGTCGATCGGATCTTGGCGCTCGCCGACGAGCCCCGACCGGCGGGCTGCGTCAAGCTCTCCGGTCTGGACGAGCTCTACAGGGTCCGGCAGGGTCCGTACCGGATCGTCTACGCGATCGAGGACGAGCGGCTGGTGGTGATCGTCATCCGGATCGTCGACCGCAAGGAGGCATATCGAAAGGCTCGCCGAGCCCGCTCGCTGCAGCGGACGCGGCCCTTCGGGCCACGCCGCTGAGTCCGGCAGGACGCGTCGCTCGGCCGCCGATCAGACGAGCTGCGAGAGAAGATCCGAGCCGGCACCACCGTCGGCCGGCCGAGGCCAAAGCAGCTTCGCTCGACGTACGGGAGGTCGCGGGCGACCTGGGGGGCGTGGTCGGCCTCGAGGTGACGCGCGATCGTAGAATGGTCAAGACCAAACTACGATCGGCCTCAGAATGGTCAGGCGGCCATCAGTCCGAACGCTGGTCAGTCGTCGCCTCGTCGAATGCCTCCGGCGCCGCGTCGCCCGCCACCTCGACCTCCAACCCCGGCCGGACGAGCTGGAGCCCGGTGACGATCACGCGGTCGCCCGCGGCGAGGCCGCGGGTGACCTCGACCCGGTCGCCGGTGCGGATGCCGGTCTCGACCGGGCGCGGCTGGGCGGCGCCGTCCTCGACCACCCAGACCCTCTTGCCGCCGAGCTCCGGGATGACCGCGATCGATGGGACGGTCAAGGCGTCGGGGACCTCGCGTACGGCGAGGGTGACGTCGGCGAAGGCGCCGGGGAGCAGCTCGCCTCCGGGGTTGGGGCTGGTCGCGCGTACCGGCACGGTGCGGGTGGCTGGATCGACGCTCGGCTCGACCGCGTAGACGATGGCGCGGCGGCTGCCCTCGACCCCGGCGACCCGGAACTCGACCGTCTTGCCGGGGCCGAAGTCGGCGGCGTAGCGCTCGGGCACCGCGAACTCGAGCTTGACCGGGTCGGTGTCGATCAGCGTGGTGACCCGGGTCTGGGGCGAGACGTAGGCGCCCTCGCTGATCCGCCGCAGCCCGACCACGCCGGCGAACGGCGCGCGGATCTGGGTCTTGGTCAGCCGCGCCTCGATCAGCCGCAGCTCGGCGGCGAGGGCGTCGGCCTCGGTGGCGGCGGTGTCGTAGTCCTGGTCGCTGATCAGCCCGTCGTCGTAGAGCTGCTTCTGACGCTCGGCGCGCCGCTCGGCCAGCTCCAGCCGCGCCGCCGCCCGCTCGCGCTCGGCGGTCAGCTCGCGGTCGTCCATCGCCACCAGCAGCGCCCCGGCGGGCACCCGGGCGCCCTCCTCGAACAGGATCCGTTCGATCTTGCCCGCGATCTCGCTGACCACCTCGACCCGCTCGTCGGCGTAGATGGCGCCGGTGGTGACCAGCGTCTCGGCCAGCCGCTCGGCGGCGACGGTGTGGACCTCCACCAGCGGCGGCGAATCGGTGCGCGTGACCGACACCGCCTCGTCCCCGTCGCGGCCGGAGGTGACCAGCTTGGGGACCGCGAGGGCGGCGAGGACGGCGGCGGCGACCACGACCCACAGGCCGCGGCGGACGGCGGTGCTCATGCGGCAGATGCTATCGCCGATCCCCTGCCGGCGCGCCGGTCAGCCCGCGAGCCGCTCGTGGAGGCGCGGGAAGCGGTCGGCGACCCGCACGAAGGCGTCGAGCGCGTGGGGGTCGAAATGAGTGGCGCGCGCGGCGACGATCTCGGCCAGCGCGCGCTCGTGGCTGTAGGCGGGCTTGTAGGGGCGCTCGCTGGTCAGCGCGTCGTAGACGTCGGCGAGCGCGACGATGCGCGCCGGCAGCGGGGTGTCCGTTGTGCGCAGCCGACGCGGGTAGCCCCGGCCGTCCCAGTGCTCGTGGTGGCTGTAGGCGATGTGCATGGCCATGGTCAGGTAGTCCTGGCCCTCGTAGCGCTCGAGCACCGAGCGCAGGGTGTCGCCCCCGATCACGGTGTGCGAGCGCATGACCTCGCGCTCGGCTTCGGTCAGCGGTCCGGCCTTGCGCAGGATCGCGTCGGGGATCGCGACCTTGCCGATGTCGTGGAGCGGGCTCGAGCGCGCGAGCTGGTCGATGAAGTCGTCGCCGAGCCCGCCGTAGGCGCCGCCGCTCAGGGCGCCGGCGAGCGTCCGCGAGTAGGCCGCGATGCGCTCGAGGTGCGCGCCGGTGGTGCCGTCGCGCAGCTCGGCGAGGCGGGCGAGGGTGAGGATCGCGGCGTCGCGCGTCTGCTCGAGGGTCAGCGTCTGCTGGTGGACGAGGTCGGCGAGGTTCTCGTTGAGGTCCCGCAGCTCCGCCTCCTGCCGGCGCAGGACGTGGAGGTGCTGCTCGGCTCGGCGGCTGGCGGCCGCCAGGTCGGCGGTGCGCTCGGCGACGGTGCGCTCGAGCGCGCGCGCGCGCACCTTCAGGCGCCAGACCCGGAGCGTGTAGCCGCTGGCGCCCAGGCCGAGCACGAGCGCGCCGCACAGCAGGCCGAACCAGGCGGTCTCGTAGTAACGCGGCCGGGCGACGACGCCGAGGCCGGTGCCGCGCGGGTTCCAGACGCCGTCGCTGTTGGCGGCGGTGACCTCGAAGCGGTAGCGGCCCGGCGGCAGGTTCGTGTAGTAGGCGGCCCGGCGCGTGCCGGCGTCGATCCAGTCCGGGTCGAAGCCCTCGAGGCGGTAGCGGAACCGGGCGCGCGCGGGGTGGATGAAGGTCAGCGCCGTGAACCGGATCTCGAGGCTGCCGCGCGGCGGCAGGAGGGTGATCGGCGTGCGCGGCGGGCGGGGCCGGCCGCCGACCAGGACCTCCTCGATCGCCACCGGCGGCGGCACCTGGTTCAGCCGCCAGGTGTCGGGCTCGATCACCGCCAGCCCGGCGACGGTCGGGAACCACAGCCGGCCGTCGCGGGAGCGCAATCCCGCGGGCTGGACGCCGCCGTTGCACTCCGCCGAGAGCAGCCCGTCGCCCGAGCCGAGCACCGTCGGGGTCAGAAACGGCAGGTCACTGTCGAGGACCGCGCCGAGCTGGTCTCGCTCGAGGCGGGAGATGCCGCGGTTGCCGCTCAGCCAGAGCCGGCCGCCGGGTTCGGGGATGATCGCGGAGACGACGTTCTCGGCGAGGCCGTGCTCGGTGGTGAGGGTCGCGATCTCACCGCCGCGGATGCGCGCCAGCCCGCCGCCGTAGGTGCCGAGCCAGACCTCGCCGCCGGCGCCTTCCCAGATCGCGCGCACCGCGCCGGCGGGCAGGCCGTCGGCCACCGTCAGGTTGCGGAACTCGCCGTCGTGGTAGCGGCTTACGCCGCGCGCGGTGCCGATCCAGAGACTGCCGTCGGACAGCTCGGCGAGGGCGTGGACGCGGTCGTCGACCAGGCCGTGCCGGTGGTCGAGGACCTCGAGGCGGCCGCCGGCCAGCCGCGCCAGGCCGGCGTCGGTGCCGATCCAGAGCGCGCCGTCGCAGGCGCGGAGCACGGCGAGTACGCCGTCGCTCGGCAGCCCCTCCTCGCTCCGGTACCACTCGTCCCGCGCGCCGCCCAGATGGCGGAGGCCGTGCTCGCCCACCCAGATGCTGCCGTCGGCCTCGGCGAGCAGCGCGGTGACGCAGCCGAAGGGGGCGCCGTCGGGCCGGGCGACCGGCACGAAGCGATCGCCCTCGGAGCGCGCCAGGCCGCCGCACAAACTGCCGACCCAGATCCGCCCGGCGGCGTCCTCGGTGACCACGGTCACGCTCCCCGCGGGCACGCCGCGCTCGGCGGTCAGCGTGCGCGCCCGGCCGCGCCGGTAGCGGTGCAGGCCGCCGGCGTCGGTGCCCACCCACACGCTCCCCTCCCGGTCGTGGTAGAGGCTGCGGATGTTGAACCCGCCGAGTTCGGCCGCCGAGCCGGCGACCACCAGCTCGTCGCCGGCCCGGTGGTAGAGGAGGCGGCCGCCGAGCCAGGGCTCGCCGTCCGGGTCGACGACCAGCGCGCCGAAGTGCAGGCGGTTGCCGCCGTCGGGCAGCGGCCAGACGCCCGTCTTCCCGCCGTCGATCCGCACCAGGTCTGCCTGCCCGTAGACCCACAGCTCGCCGCCGGGCCCGATCGCGAGCCCGCGGATCGCGCCCGCGAACGGCGGCCCGCGCGCGGCCCAGCTCTCGAGCGCGCCGCCGTCGAGGCGGGCCAGGCCGTCGCGGGTGCCGATCCACAGAGCGCCGGAGGGATCGCGGGCGAGGCTCAGGATCTGGTCGGCGGGCAGGCCGTCGGCGCGGCCGTACACCCGCTCGACGCGGCCGCCGGCGTGGCGGGCGAGGCCGCCGCCGGTGCCGATCCAGAACACGTCGCCGCCCCCGCTGGCGAGCGCGGTGACGTCATTGCGGGGCAGCTCGGGCGCCTCGGCGAGCAGCCGGATCCGGTCGTCCTCGAGGCGGAAGACGCCGGCGTCCTCGGTGCCGATCACCAGCCGGCCGGCGCCGTCCTCGGCCAGCGACCGGATCCGGGCGCTGGTCAGACCGGGCGTTGTCGCCGGCCCGTACTCGCGGAAGCGCACGCCGTCGAAGCGCGCCAGGCCGCCGAACGTCCCGAGCCAGAGGTAGCCGTCGCGGGTCTGCAGGATCGCGGTGACCGAGCTCTGCGGGAGGCCGTCCTCGAGCCCCCAGCGGTCGTGCGCCACCCACGGCGGTTCGGCCGCCTGGGCACGGCCCAGAGTGAGTGCGGCGGCCGCCCACCCCGCGCCCCATCGCATGCGGCGAGCCGCCGGCCACCGCGCCACACCCTCCGTGCGAGCAAATCGCCCTGCACGAACTGGAGGGATCATGGTCTGGGCCTAGCCTACACCCGCACGGTGTGCGCGGCGCGGCCGGCGACCGTCCTCAGGTCACGCGCGCCTTGCGGATGAGCCTTCGAAACAGCCCGGGGAAGAAGCGGTGGAGGTGGACGGCGAGGCCTTCCCTGCCGGCGATCAACAGCTCGTCTTCCTCGCGCTCGATGGCGCGGGCGATGCGGCGGGCGACGCGGGCGGGGTCGAGGCCGTGGCGCTGGGCGCGGTCCATGGTGCCCTGGGGGGTGCCGTCGCCGGTGAGGGCGTGGACCGGCAGCGGGGTGCGGACGAAGCCGGGGCAGACGATGGTCACGCGGATCCCGCGGTCGTGGACCTCGGCGCGCAGGGAGTCGAACCAGCCGTGCAGAGCGTGCTTGGCGGCGGAGTAGGCGGAGCGTAGCGGGGTGCCGATCTTGCCCACCAGGCTGCTGACGACGACGAAGCGGCCGGAGCCGCGCTCGAGCATCGCCGGCAGCAGGTGGAGGGTGAGGGCGACGGTGCCGAAGAAGTCGATCTCGAGGATGCGGCGGACCACCGCGAGGTCGGTGTCCTCGGCGCGCGCGCGCTGGCTGACGCCGGCGTTGTGGACGACGACGTCCGGCGGGCCGAGGCGGGCGAGGACATCGCGGGCGGCGGCTTCGAGGCTCGCCGGGTCGGCGAGGTCGAGGACGGCGATCGAGTGCTCGCCGGGGCGCGAGCAGGCGTCGCGGACGCGCTCCAGCTCGTCGCCGCGGCGGGCCGAGAGCACCAGCCGGGCGCCTCGCGCCGCCAGCTCGCAGGCGAGCGCCTCGCCGATGCCGGAGGAGGCGCCGGTGATCCAGACCGTCTGGCCGGTCAGCTCCATCTCGGTGGCGATGCTATTCGTTCCGCGTCAGCGCGCTTCGAGACGGTGCGGGGCATGGTCGTCGCGCGGGAACGGGTCGGTGCCGGTGACCGGGCGGTCGTCGAGGAGGAGATCGGGCGGAGCGACGACGCGGACGGCCTCGGCGGCGAGCAGCAGCAGTCCCGTGAGGACCGCCGGGGCGAGCCACCAGCGCGCCGCGGGCAGCCGCGGCAGCCAGCGATCCGCGGCCAGGGCGATCAGCAGCGCGATCACCGGGGTCACGGTGGCGCCGGTGCGGGCGTAGCCGAAGAACGCGACGGTAACGGCGAGCTGGGCGCCGAGGAAGAGCAGCCAGGGGGTGAAGGCGGTGAGGCGCCCGCGGGCGGCGACGAGACCGGCGGCGGCGAGGACGAGGATCACGAGGCGCCAGGCGACGCCCAGCGGCCCCTCGGGGACGGCGAGGTCGACCGGGCGGCGGACGCCGTCGGGGCCGAGCGGCAGGTTCCAGCCGGTAACGCCGAGTGCGGCCCCCGACCAGAAGGTCGCCAGCTTGCGGGCGGCCAGGCGGGCGAACGCGGCGGGGTGGGAGGTGATCCAGCTCCATCCCATCCGGTAGCCCTCGTTGACCGCCTCCAGATGCGGCGGGTAGGTGAGGGCGAGATCGGGTGGGGGGAGGCCCGCGACCAGCATCCGCGGGTAGCGGCCGGGGCCGCCGGCGAGCGGTGGCGGCCGTTCGAGCGGGGCGCGCGAGAAGCCGCCGGCGGCGGCGTGGTTGTTGGCGAGGTAGAAGTTCAAGGGGCCGTAGAGGGCGACGAAGAAGCGCTCGGGCAGCGGCTCGGGGATCGAGCCGAACGCCCCCTCCAGCGCCTGGAATTCGTCGGCCGTCACCTGCCGGTGGCCGCGCACCGCGGCCGTGGCGGCGACGAAGGCGGCGGCGGTGCGGCGGGTGAAGGCGGGGAGCCGGTCGCGCAGCGCCGCGGCCTCGGGCTCCCAGGGCAGGCCGGCGACCGCCGCCTCGATGCCCGAGACCGCCCGCTCGACCGCGGGCGGCAGCGGCGCCGGCTCGCGGTTGAGCCGCCGCGCCTCCCGCCACGCCGAGACGTGCCAGGGGGCGAGGACGAGCGCCGCCATCGCCGCCACCGCCGCCAGCCGCCCGGCGAGCCGGGCCGGCGTCGTCTGCCGCCGCCACCAGAGCATCGCCAGCGCTCCGGTGGCGGCGGCGAAGAAGAGCGCGTGCTCGACCCGCACCAGGCAGCCGAGACCGCCGAGCGCGGCCCAGCCGGCGACCGCCGGCGCGCGCACCCGCTCGGCGAGCGCCGGCCAGAGCCACAGCGAGGCGGCGATGAGCACCAGGTACGGCGTCTCGTTGTTCAGCGAGACCGAGAGCGCGAGCAGGCCGTAGGAGCCGGCGCAGGCGAGCCCGGCGATCGTCGCCACCCGCGGGCCGAACCCGCGCCGGGCGGCGGCGTGGACCAGCGCCACCGCCGCGGCCCCGAGCACGCACCAGATCGCGCGCAGCGCCGCGACGCCGCCGGGAGTGCCGTCCCACAGCGCCGCGATCAATCGGGCGTTGCCCGGCGGCCGCAGCGGCAGTCCCAGCTCGTAGGGGACTCCCCGCTGGAGCGCCGCCGCGTAGTCGAGCCAGACCGCAGCGTCGCCCTTGTAGACCGCCGGGTACGGCCAGGAAGCGTCGGGCGTTGCGTGCCAGAAGAGCAGGCGCAGCGCCAGCGCCAGCAGGAAGATCGTGGCGACCGGCAGCCAGCGGCGCCGGCCGGGTCCGTCGCCCGCCTCGCGAGCCGGTTGCCGCCCGCGGGCGCCGCGCGTGCCGCGTGCCTCACTCGCCTCGCGAGCCGGTTGCCGCCTGCGGCCGCCGCCCATCCGCTCACCCGTCGCGGCCGGAATCCCGCGCGGGTCGCTCGATGCCGAGCGCGGCGAGCTTGTCGTAGAGGTAGGTGCGGCGCAGTCCGAGGGCGCGGGCGGCGGCGGTGAGGTTCCAGCCACAGCGCCGCAGCACCGCCTCGATGTACTCGCGCTCGACCCGCGTGCGCAGCTCGCGCAGCGGCAGCGCCGGCGGGTCGGGAGGGAGCAGCGGAGGTTCGCCGCCGGCGCCGGCGGCCCCCGCGGCCGGCAGGTCGTCGACGGTGATCGGGTCGTCCGCGAAGACCGCCAGACGCTCACACAGGTTCTTCAGCTCGCGGACGTTGCCGGGCCAGGAGTACGCCTCCAGCCGGGCGAGCGCGGTCTCCTCGAACCGCCGCGGCCGGGTGCGATGGCGGCGCTGGAAGTGGTCGAGGAAGTGGCGGGCGAGCAGCCGCACGTCGCCGGGGCGCTGGCGCAGCGGCGGCACTCCGATCGGCAGCCGGGCGAGCCGGTAGTAGAGGTCGGCGCGGAAGTCGCCGGCCTCGACCGCGGCCTCGAGGTCGCGGTGGGTGGCGGCGAGCACCCGGACGTCGACCGGGCGGTCACGAGTCTCGCCCAGGCGCCGCACCCGGCCGTCCTCGAGCACCCGCAGCAGCCGGCCCTGGAGCCGCGCCGGCATGTCGCCGATCTCGTCGAGCAGCAGGGTACCGCCGTCGGCGGCCTCGAACAGCCCCGGCTTGGCGCCGCGGGCGTCGGTGAAGGCGCCGGCGGCGTGGCCGAACAGCTCGTCCTCGACCAGCGGCTCGGGGATGGCGGCGCAGTTGAGCTTCAGCAGCGGCCGCTCGCGTCGGCGGCTGCCGCGGTGCAGCGCCTCGGCGACCAGCTCCTTGCCGGTGCCGCTCTCGCCGCGGATCAGCACCCCGGCTTCGGTCGGCGCGGCGCGCTCGATCAGGCCGCGCAGCCGCTCGATCGCCGGCGAGGCGCCGAGCAGCGGCCGGTCCCCGCCGAGCGCCGAGCGCAGGTCGGCGACCTCGCGCTTGAGCGCCGCGCTCTCCAGCGTGTTGCGCATCGAGCGCAGGAGACGCTCGCGGCTGAACGGCTTCTCGAGGAAGTCGTGGACGCCGAGGCGCAGCGCCTCGACCGTTTCGCTGATCGAGGCCTCGCCCGAGATGACGATGGTCGGCGGCAGGGCGGCGCCGCCGGGGCGTCCCCGGCCGCCGCCGTCCTCGCCGTTCTCGCCGGCGAGGCGCCGCACCAGCTCGACGCCGCTGAGGCCGGCGAGCCTCACGTCGACCAGCAGCAGGTCTGGCCGGCCGCTGCTCTCGATCTCGGCCAGCGCCTCCTCGGCGCGGCCGACCGCGGTCGGGGCGAACCCCTCCTCGCGCAGCAGCAGCGACAGCTCGCCGCGCAGCCCGGCGTCGTCCTCGACCAGCAGGACCCGGCTCATCGCAGCCGCTTCACGCCCCGCCGTCGTCCGCGGCGCGGGCGTCGGGCAGCGCCGGCGGCAGCAGCAGCCGGAACGCGGCGCCGGCGTCCGAGGTCCGTGTCAGCTCGAGCTCGCCGCCGTGGTCGAGCAGAATCTTGCGGCTGATCGCCAGGCCGAGGCCCATGCCCTCGCCCGGCGCGCGGGTGGTGGCGTAGGGCTCGAACAGCCACCGGCGCACGGCGGCCGCGATCCCGGGGCCGTCGTCGGCGACCTCGAGCACCGCCCGGCCGCCCTCGCGGAAGGCGCTCAGGGTCACCGTTCCGGCGGGGGGGCCGTCCGCACGGGTCGTCGCCTGGGCGCTGTTGGCACACAGGTTGTTCAGCACCTGACGTAGCATACCCCGATCGACCGCGACCGGCAGCGGCCCGACCGCCGGGACCGCGCGCAGGGTCAGCCCGGGCCAGGCGCCGGCGAAGGTGGCGGCGAACTCGCACGCCAGCTCGCCCAGGTCGCCCGGCTCGGGCCGCGGCGCGGGCAGCCGGGCGAACGCCGCGAAGCGCTCGACCGAGCCCGCCAGCCGCTCCAGCTCGTGCCGCATCGACGCGGCGTCGGCGGTGTGGCCGGGCGCCTGCCGCTCCAGCCGGTCGAGCAGCAGCCGGGCGGTGGTCAGCGGCGTGCGCAGCTCGTGGGCCTGGCGCCGCGCCGCCTCCTGCCAGGCCGAGAGGTTCTCGAGCGAGGCGAGGCGCCGGCGGTCCCGAGCCATGGTCCGCGAGGCGCGCTCGATCATCGCCGCGATCGTCCCCATCTCGTCGCGCCGGCGGTCGCCGATCTCGATCCCGGTGTCGCCGGCGGCGAGGGCTCCGAGCGCTCCGGACAGCCGCTCGAGGCGCGCCTGATCGCGGTGCTGGCGGACGACGAGCCCGCTGCCGGTGGCCAGCAGGACCAGCGCCAGCGCTCCCCCCAGCGCCCAGCCCTGGCGACGCGCCAGCCGCTCGCGGTTGTGGGCGACGATGCGCAGACGCCGGCTCAGGCGCTCGGTCTCGGCGAAGCGGCGGCGGTACTCGGCGGCGTTGTCGGGGTCGGTCTCGGCCAGCCGCTTGAGGTCGGCCATCGACGAGTCGAGCTGCGCGAGGACCTCGGGGTGGGCGGCGAGCGACAGCCAGGGGGCGCCGAGCCGGCTCTGGACCACGGCCAGCGTCAGCGCGGCGCCGAGCGCCATCGCGAGCACGGCGAGCAGGGTCGCGCGCAGGTTCATCGGCCCCCGGGTGCACTGGTCAGCCGCCACTCCCAGCGGCGCAGCGAGCGGCGGGCGATCGAGGTCACCGCCAGGACGTCGAGCAGGCCGCGCAGCGGCGCCGGGCCGCCCTCGGCGGCCTCCGCCAGCTCCTCGGTGGCCGGCGAGCCGCCGCCCTCGAGCGAGCGGGTCAGCCAGCGCTGGGCGTCGTCCTGTTCGGACTGGGAGAACGGCACCAGCGACAGCGCCAGCCGCACCTCCCAGCGACCGGAGTGGTCGAGGTCGGGCGCCTCGAGGAGTGTCAGCGCGAGCCCGCGCCACCACTCGAGAAGCTGCTCGAACGACTCCAGCCGGCGCCGCATGGTGATGCCGTCGGCGCCGATCGTCGAGACCAGGTAGACCTCGTCCCACAGCTCGTAGCGGACCGCGGCGCGGGCGCCGCCCTCGGCCTTGCGCCCGTTGCCGTCGCGGGCGGTGGCCTCGAGCACGAAGGTGGTGGTCAGACCGGTCTCGAGGTGCTCGCGGACCTCCTCGGCAGCGATCAGCGGCGGCAGACCGGCGAGCCGGAGGCGAGCGCCCCGGCGCTCCAGCGCCGGCGCCTCCGATCCGCCGCCGGCACTCTGGGCGTCGTCGGCCGCCGATGCCGCGGAGCCGAGCACCAGCAGCGCCAGGGTGAGCAGCGGAGCGCGGGCCGCGCGCCTCACCGCCGGCTCTCCTCGAGGTCGACCCAGGCGACCCCGACGCGGAACAACCCCCAGGCGTTGCGGAATACCAGCGAGAGACCGACCCGTCCCTGGCCGAGCGACGACACCGCGCCCGCAGGCGCCGGCGAGACCTCCTCGTAGGCGTAGCCGGCCTCGGTCTCCAGCCACAGGCGCGCAAACTGCTCCGGCGGCTGCCAGAGGGTCAAGCGGTGGGTGGCCGCCAGCGACGCCTCGGCCCCGTCGAGGTCTTTGGCCGGCAGCCGTCCGGTGCCGGCGGGCAGCGCGTCGACCCGGCTGCGCCCAGCGGCCAGCCGTCCCGCGACCGAGACCGACTGGCGCGCGGTCATCGGATGGTGCACGGCGCCGCTCACCACGGCGCGCACCATCTCGCTGCGGAAGGCGACGGGTTCGAGCAGGGATCCGGTGGCGAGATCGAAGAACGCCGACCTGCCGTCGAGGTCCTGGTACTCGAACCCTGCGGTCCAGGTCCGGCCGTTGCGCGGCGCCAGCGGGTCGTCGCTGTCGTCGTAGACCCACGCAACCTCGGCGCGACGGTGCTCGAACGAGGGGACGTCCGCGAAGGCGCCGAAGAGGACCGGGGGGAGCACGTCGTTGCGGCTGGCGTTGTCCGAGCGCAAGGTCTCGGCCGTGAACCGCAGGCCGTGGTTGCCTCCGAGCGGTACCACCAGCCGCGCAGCCGCCTGCTCCGACCCGGACAACGACCACTCGCCGAACCCCGGGTCGAGCATCAGCGGAAAGAGGGCCCTCGGGCAGCACAGCTCGTTGTCGGAGTAAGCGACGCTGCCGGAGGCGCGGCGGCCGAACAAGTTGTAGTGGGCGAGCCCGACCTGCGCTCCCTGCTCGGTGTCGAGGGCGACGAACGCCTCGCCGTAGAGGCCGAGCGGCTGCCGGTAGCCGGCGGCGAGGAGCGCGAACTGCGAATCCCGCGATCCCGGCGCGCTGAGCGATACCGGGCGGTCGAAGGAGGTGTAGCGGTAGTCGGTGGCGAAGAAAAAGCGACGGGTCGCGACCGCCCGGATCACCAGCACGTGGTCGCCGGGCTCGCTGCCCCGCTCGAGGGCGAAGTCGGCGGCGAGCACGAAGGGCAGCCGGACGATGCGCGAGACCGCGTCGCGTAGCTCGCGTTCGCTGTAGGTCCCGCCGGGCTCGAGCAGCGACGCCGCGACCACCACCGCCTCCGACCGCGGTCGAACGCCCTCGACCCGGATCGACTCGATCGCGAAGCTCGGCACAGCGACGGTCTCCTCGGTGGCGGGGGCAGGAATCAGCGGCGGCGCGGCGGCGGCCGCGTGCGGGCCGGCGAGCGCCCAGGCCGCCGCGAGCAGGACCGCGGCGGCGTGAGAACGAACAGCGGGCGCGCCGCCGGCGACCGGCCGGCGGGCGGCGGTGGGACGAGAGGACATTGCCGCCGGCAATCTACAGCAGCGCCGGGAGTCTCGGGACGACGGCCGGGACGACGGCCGGGACGGGCCGGAGCGGTCGGGACGCATTGTTTGCTACCTCCTGGACCGCTCCAGGAGCAACCGCGGTGCCGCCGCCGGCCGGAGCCGCTGACGGTGTGCAACCGACTGGAGGATCGAGACTTGCGGAGGCCGGCCAGCCGACCGGCCCGGGGTCGGCCAGGCCGGGATCCGTCGGCGCCGGGGGACGCGCCCCGTCCGATCGACCAGACGCCGGCGCTCCCGCCGGCGCCTGCTGGCGGGTTCAGAGCCCGCGAAGCGATCTCCGAACGCGTCGGACGACTACGCGCGGGCCCTACAGCCCCCCTCGGAGCTCTCAGGGCAGCCGGATCGTCTGCTCGGCGCCGTCGATCTCGACGACCACACGGTCCCGCTCGACCCGCACCACGCGGACGCCGTGGACGCGCTCGCCGGGCCCGACGATCTGGCCGTTGATCACCGCCGCCGGAGTGGTCTCCGACCAGGCGATGCCGTCGAGCCGGAGGGTGCCGCCGCCGGGCAGCGGCGCCTCGCGGACGTGGCTGGTCTCGGCGGGCGCGGCCCGTTCGGCGGCGGCGTTCGCGCCGCGCGGTGGCGGATTCTCGGCGGTCCCGACGTCGGGCAGTTCCGCGGCCGCCGCCGGCGGTTCGGGCGGAGCCCCCCGACGGAACTCGGAACCAGCGCCGGCCGCCGGCGCACCGGTCTCCGCGGCCGTGGACTCCACCGGGCCGGCCTCGACCCACGGCGTCGCCGCCGCCGCGCTTCCGGGACGCGGTGCGACGGCTTCCGGCATCCCACGATTGGCGCCCGGCGCGGTCTCGAGCGCGTCCCGCGCGCCAGCCGTCTCGGCGCCGGCCGCGGGCGTCTCGGCCGAAGGAGCCCGCGCGGGGTCGCCCGTCCCGGCGGTGGCGGGTGGCGTGTCGGGCGCGCCGCTCCCCGCCGCCGCGCCCGGTCCGGCGCCGGCTGGGACCAATCGTGCCCCGTTGATCGCCACGCCGTCTGCGGCCGTCGCGGCTCCGACGGCCGTACCCCGCCGGGCCAGCCACATCCCGCCCGCCGCCGCCAGCCCGAGGGCGAGCGCCGCAGCGACCGCCGCCCCGATCCACCGCCCGCGCCGCCGCCGCGGTTCGTAGGCGGTGGTCTTGGGCACCGAGATACCTTGCCGGCCGGCGTCGCGCCGGGCGGCCTCGTGCCGCGCCTTCTTGAGCGCCTCGTTGATCAGGCTCACCGGAAGCGGCCCTCCAGCTCGCGCACCGCGCGCCGGACGTGCCGGGCGCGCAGCTGGTCGGCGCCGGCGACGTAGCCGGCGAGCAGCGTCTTGTCGGCGACCGCGTTGATCAGCCGCGGCACGCCGCCGGCGTAGCGGTGGATGCCCGCCAGCGCCCAGCGGCTGAAGGTCGGGCGGGAGTTGGCGCCGGCGACCAGGAGGCGATAGCGGATGTAGCGCTCGGTCTCCTCGCGCGACAACGACCCGAGGTGGTAGCGCACGGTGATCCGCTGGCGGAGTTGGCGCAGACGGCGTTGGTCGAGCATCTCGCGCAGCTCGGGCTGGCCGATCAGCACGATCTGCAGGAGCTTTCTCTGATCGGTCTCGAGGTTGGAGAGCAGCCGCACCTGCTCGAGCAGCTCGGAGGAGAGGTCCTGGGCCTCGTCGATGATCAGCACCACGTCGCGCCCCGCCGCCACCTGCTCGAGCAGGAAGCGGTTCAGCTCCTCGAGGCAGCGGGCGCGGTCGACGCGGCCGATCTCGACCCCCAGCTCGGCGAGCACGGCGCGCAGGAGCTGGGTGGCGGTGAGCACCGGGTTGAGGATCAGCGCGGTGCGGGTCTCCTCGCCCAGCTCCTCGAGCAGGGCGCGGCAGAGCGTGGTCTTGCCCGCCCCGACCTCGCCGGTGAGTTGGATGAATCCCTTGCGCTCGCGAATGCCGAACAGCAGGTGGTTGAACGCCTCCTGGTGACGGGCGCTGAAGAACAGGAAGCGCGGGTCGGGAGTGATGCTGAAGGGCGCTTCGGAGAAGCCGTAGAAGTCGTTGTACATCGCGGGACGGCCGCGCGGGCGGGGAGGAATGCCGGGGGCGACTCTAGCACGGCGGGTGCCGGTCCTCCGGGACGGTTCCCGTGGCTCGGGCGCCCGGGCGCGCCGCCCCGGCCACGCCGGCCACGGGCGCCGCTCGCCATCGCGGGACCCGATGCGGTACGATTCGGCTGTCGCGCGCCCGGGGCGATCCGGCGGCGCGCGGGCTCGTTTTCTTCGCCAACAACAGTCTCGAGGAGGGTTGAGATCCATGCTGCGTTCGCTCGCCGTCCGTTCCGTCCTCGTCTCCACGCTCGCTCTCGTCCTGCCCGGACTCGCCTGGGCGGGTGAGCCGCCGCCGCCCGAGCCCGGCGACCTCCTGGGTTCGACCGGCCAGGCCGGCGGCTCGCTGATCGACATCGACCCGGTCAACGGAGCCGGCACCCTGCGCGCTCCGCTGGGCAGCCTGGGCCCGGTGACCGAGATCGAGTTCCGCGCCGACGGCGTCCTCTTCGGCACCACCGGCCAGGGGACGAGCAACGTCATCACCATCGACCCGACGACCGGCGCCGAGACCCTGGTCGGCCAGCACGACTTCGGTGCGACCAACGGTCTCGAGTTCGTCGGCAACACCCTCTACGGCAGCTACTTCGCCGCCGGGATCCCGCCCGCCGCCGGCGTGCCGATCTACTCGCTGGTCATCGTCGATCAGACCGACGGCTCGCTGACCACGATCGGCCCGATGGACGAGTACTTCCCGATCCGCGGGCTCGCCTACGACGAGGCCACCGCGACGATGTACGGGATCGGGGTTCCGCTGTCCCAGCCGCCGCCGCCGCTGGCCGGCGAGCCCGAGGGGCTGAGCGACGTCCTGTTCACCATCGACCTGACGACGGCGGCGACCACCGAGGTCGGACCGACCGGCTTCTTCCTCGGCTCCCTCGAGTTCGGGCCCGACGGGACGCTCTACGGCGGCGGCGCCGAAGGCGGCGGCGGGCTCACCGAAGGTCTGCCCGCCGGGGCATCCGGTTGGAGCTCCCACGAGGAGCGGGAGACCGTCGGGGGCAGCGCCCCGCTCGTGACCATCGACACCGCCACCGGCGCCGGCACCGCGGTCGGCCCGACCGGCTTCCCGGCGATCAGCGGCCTGTCGTTCGTGCCCCCCGCGGAACAGGGTGGACCGTCGGTGCTCGAGATCCCGTCGCTGAGCGGCGTCGGGCTCTTCGTGCTGGCCGCCCTGCTGGCCGCAGCCGGCCTGCTCGCGGTCCGGCGCGGCTGAGGCTGCCGTCCGGAGCGCGCCCGCGGGCGATCGCTCGGCCCGCGGGCGGCGTCGCGATCAGTGCGCGCTCTCTTCGAGCGGATCGACACCCTGCCAGAGGTGGCGGCGGCGGTGGAGGCGGTCCCACCGGCGGCGGTAGCCGTCGGGCGCCGCCTCGCCGTAGTGGAGGTCGATCGCCTCGTAGATGCGCAGCTCGAGCGCGGCGTGAGGGACGATGCGGCGGCCGCCGGCGAAGCCCAGCTCGTCGCGGGCGGCGAGGTCCCCGGGGTCGCGCATCGCCACCGACAGCCCGGCCGCGGTCTCGGCGAACGGGATCGCCGCCAGCCGGCGTGCCAGCGGCCCGCGTACCCGCTCGAGGACATCGCGCGGGGCGTTGCGCAGCTCCTCCGCGGAGGCCGCCGGCACCCCCTGCTGGCGGGCCAGTTCGGCGAGCACCTTGGCCTCGTCGATGCCCGGCTCCTCGAGCAGACAGGTGCCGAAGCGGGCGCCGCCGTCGCGCTGGCGGTCGAGGGCGTGGAAGAGCTGGTGGGGGAGCAGCGCCCGGCTCTCGACGAGCAGCTCGCCGAGGCGTGGGCGGGCGGGGTTCGGGGTCATCGCTCGGGTGCCTCCCGGGTCAGCTTACACGAAAGACGAGGATTCACGCGCCTCGAAAACCATAGACGGCGCCGGGCGCGGATCGCTCTCACCGGCGCCGCGGAGAGCCTCTCCCGGTGATATCGTCCCGCCCCGATTCCGGCGATATGGGTTCGGCGGCGGAGGGTGGCGATGAGCGGCAGCCACGAGATGATCCCCAGCCAGGCGATGGGGCGGCGGATGCACCTGTGGCGTTACGGCCACTGGGGCAAGCCGATGCTGGTCTTCCCGTCGGCGGCGGGGATGGCCCACGAGTGGGACGCCCAGGGGATGGTCGAGACGCTCGGCGACCTGCTCGCCGGCGGCCGGCTCAAGCTCTACTGCACCGAGAGCAACGTCGCCGAGGCGTTCACCCGCCGCGAAGGGCACCCGGCGTGGCGGATCCAGCGCCACCTGGCGTTCGAGCGCTACGTGTTGAACGAGCTGGTGCCGTGGATCCGCGCCGACTGCCGGTCGCCCGACATCCGGCTGGCGGTCGCCGGCTGCAGCCTGGGCGCCTACTACGCCGCCACCTTCGCGCTCAAGCACCCGGAGGTCTTCGACTACGCGCTGTGCATGAGCGGGCGCTACCAGATCCGCCACTTCACCGACGGCTTCGACTCGCCGGAGGTCTACTTCAACAACCCGCTGGCGTTCGTCCCCAGCCTCGACGGCGCCGAGCTGGAGCGGCTGCGCCGCGGTGCCCGGCTGGCGCTGGTCTGCGGCCAGGGTCGCTGGGAGGAGGGGTGCATCGAGGAGACCCACGCCCTCGGCGACCTGCTCGCGGCGAAGGGCGTGCCGTGCGTCAAGGACATCTGGGGCCACGACGTCGAGCACGGCTGGAACTGGTGGCGGCGGCAGGCGCGCTACCACCTGGTCAGGGCGTTCGGTCGCGACTAGGCGCGGGGCTGCGGCAGGGGAGTCGCGGCCCGGGGATCCGCCGCGGCGGGGCCCGCGTAGAGTCGGGGTGGAGGAGGACCGCCGATGACCCCGGCCCGCACCGCCCTGACCGCCGCCCTCGCCGTTCTCGCCGCCCTGACCCTGATCGCCGCCTGGGCCGCCGGCGCCGCGCGGCGAGACGAGGGCCGCGCCCCGGCCGGAGTGCCGGCCGAGGGGGTGGCGGACGGCGCGCCCGACCCGGGCGGCGCCGGAGCCGAGGGCTTCGCCGTCGTCGAGCTGTTCACCTCCCAGGGGTGCTCGAGCTGCCCGCCGGCCGACCGCCTCCTCTCCGAGCTGGCGGACGAGCCGGGGTTCGCCGGCCGCATCTTCCCGCTCGCCTTCCACGTCGACTACTGGAACCACATCGGCTGGCGCGACCCGTTCTCCTCGCCCGAGTGGTCGGACCGCCAGCGACGCTATGCCCGCGCGCTGGCGAGCGGGGTCTATACCCCGCAGCTGGTGGTCAACGGCCGGTGGGAGACGGTCGGTTCACGGCGGGGCGAGGTGACCGCAGCGGTGCGCGAGGCGCTCGCCCGGGCGCCCGCCGCCGAGGTGACGCTGCGGCTCGACGCCGGCCCCGACGCGGTCGACGCCGAGGCCGCCGTCCGCCGCGGGCAAGCCGCCGCCGGCCGCCCGGCCGAGCTGTGGCTGGCGCTCTACCAGGACGATCTCGAGACCCCGGTCACCCGCGGCGAGAACGCCGACCGCCGCCTCGCCAACGACCGCGTGGTGCGCCGCTTCGAGCGCGCCGCGCGCCTGGCGGCCGGGGAGACCGCGGCCGCCGGCCGCGCCGCGCTGGCACTCGACGCCGGCTGGGCACAGCGAAGCCTCGGCGTGGTCGCGTTCCTCCAGGACCCCGAGAGCCTTGAGATCCTGGGCGCCGCCGCCGAGCCGCTGAGCCGCTGAACCGCTGAGCGACCGGGTTGCCGAGCTACTCGACGCCGACCTCCTCGGCGGCTCTCGGCGCCGGCGGCAGACCCTCCTCGCGCGCTCCCTCGGGGGCGGTGAAGGTCTCCGGCCCCGGTTCGACGAAACGCGGGTTCGACAGCTCGAGCCGGCCGAGCGGGTCGCCGTGGACGCCCTCCTCCTCGCTCCAGTTGTAGAGCTGCCACACGGTCGGCACCTGGACGCCCTCGACGTCGACGAACTCGCCGTAGACGATCGCGTGCGGCTCCTGCTCGGCCTCCTCGGCCGTCCGGCCGTAGGTGACGACGTAGGCCATCGCCGCCAGCCGGCCGGTGGCGGGATCGCGGTACAGCACGTACCAGTCGTCCGGCGAGTCACCGATCCCGGGGTCGAAGGTCAGCCGCGCCGCCTCGTGCGGCGTGCCGAGCAGGTCGCGCTCGCCCAACGGCCCGAGGTGGCTCCCCGGGTCGGCGAGCTTGAACGGCGCGGCCGCGAAGTAGGGCCAGGTCAGGGCGTGAAAGCGCGCCATCGGCCACTCGGCGTCGGCCGGCGAGACCCAGGCGGTGTCGCCGTCGAAGACCAGCACCGCCCCGTCGGCGGCCCGCTCGGTGCGGGTGCGGGCGGCGTCGGGCGTGAGGGTGATCGTCCCCTCGAAGACCCGCTGGCCGCCGTAGAAGAGCGCCGCGTCGGCGGCGAAGGCGTCGTGGCTCCGCCAGGCGTCGGCGCCGTGGGCGGCCTCGACCGCGGCGGCGAAGGGCGGGATCGCGGCCTGAGCCTCTGCGCGGTCCGCGGGCTCGGCGGAGGCCTGGGCGCCGGCCCCGCCGTCCTCCGCCGGAGGCGCGCAGGCGGCGGCGAGCAGCAGGGCGAGGGCGGCCGGCCCGGCGAGCCGCCGGGGGCGTGGGGAGGTCCGGGGGCGAATCGGGTTCGATGGCCAGAGAGGATCGGTCACTGTGGCGCTCCTTTCTCCGCTGTCTCCGGCGTAGCGTGTCGCCGGCGGCGCATTATAGAATCCGTTGGATGAGCGAGCGCAGACGCTACCCGCGGGTCGAGTCGCTGAACCTGGTGTCGGTGGGCGAGGTCCAGGAGAGCCTGGTCGGGGTCGCCCGCACGCTGGTGGTGAGCGAGGGCGGGGCGCTGCTCGAGATGACCCAGCCCTATCCGGTCCACACCGTCTTCCGTCTCGACCTCGCGCTCGGCGGCGATCTGCTGTCGGTCCATGCCGAGGTGCGCGACGTCTCCGCCGGCGACGACGGCATGTACCAGGTCGGTGTCCGCTTCACCGACCTCGAGCCGGCGGACCGCGAGCGCCTCGAGCAGTTCATCGCCGAGCGCCGGCCGTCAGACGACGAGGACGAGTAGCCGGCTCTCGCCGCTGTTCTCAGTCCGGCTCGATCTGCCCTCCGCCTTCTCCCGCTCCGGTCTCCCCGGCTCCGGCCGGCAGCCGGAAGCGCCGGAAGAGCGCGATCAGCCACCAGATCACGATCCCGAAGTAGACGACGAGCGCCACCCAAGAGACGTCGCTCAGGGTCTGCCGCCGCCCGAGCCCGACCTCGACCGTGAGCTGGGTGATCACGATCATCAGCGCCTGCGTAGCCGCCGCCACCTTGAACAGCTCGCCGGCGATCGCCCGGCGGGTGCCGGAGGAGCGCTCGGGCGCCAGCCAGTACTCCTTGTTGGGCAGGCTGACCACCGCCGCGGGCGCCCTCCGGACCAGCGCGGCGGCGCCCAGGAAGAGCGCGACGTAGAGCAGCGAGATCCCGGCCAGGAAGCCGAGGAACACCCCCCGCGACATCCAGCCGTCCGGCTCGCCGGCGGCGTTGAAGTGCGACGCCACCGTCTCCGGCAGCCGCGGCGCGTACCAGATGAGCTGGCCGAGCTGGAAACCGACCAGGAGCAGGTAGAGCTGGAGCGGCCGGATCATCGGTGCTCGTCGATGCTACCGCGGCCGGCGGCGCCGACGGTCGCGGCCGGCGAGTAGGACGAATGCCGACACGGAATCGAGTCGATGTCCGCTTCCCGTCCGTCCCTCGCGGCCGTATCGTGAGGACCGTGGAGCGAGCACCCGTGATCGAGATCAAACCGACGGAACCCGTGCTCCCGGAGCCCTTCGCGGACGATCGGGCGCAGTTTTTGGAGTGGGCGGCGCGAGCGGCCGCCCACGACCTCTCCAATCAGCTCCTGGCGATCCAGTGGTGCAGCTCTCTGCTCGACGAGAGCGGCGGTGAACCGGAGGCGGTCCGAGAGGTGGCGCGCGATGTCGAGGGGGCGGTCGCCCGCGCCCAGAGCTCGTTGGCGTTTCTCTCGCTGCTGGTCGGCCCGGCTCCGAACCGGCTCGAGGTCCGCGAGCTGATCGGCCATACATCGAACCTGATCCGCCAGGCGCTCGGTTCGAGCGTCGGCGTCGAGCTGGACGTCGATGGCTGCGGACCCTGCCGACTGGAGGCCGATCCGAGGGGATTCGTCCAGGTTCTGACCAGGCTCGCCGCGTGGCTGGTGGCGAACCGGCCGGGAGCTGTCCTGAAGATCGAGGCGCAGACCCTCGGCGTGGCAGGGACGGGCTCGGACCGGCTGAGGCTCTCGGTCTCCCTCCGCCGCCGACCGCGGGCGGGCGAGACGCCGCCGGACGCGCGTTCCGGAGAGACCGATTCGTGTTCCGGGGCCGGCACCGCCCTGGAGCTGGCGCAGGTCACCACCTACCTCGAGGAGCGCCTGGGCGGACGGCTGATCCGGCAGAGCGGCGACGGGCCCTTCGGATGCCAGCTCCGCGTCGTCGTCGGCGCCGCGGAGCTGTCGGAGGAGAGCCTCTGATGAAGGTCGAACAGGAGCTTTGGACCGAGACGGGTGGTTGGCGCAGCCGATCGGCCGGGTTGGCGGATCCCGCCAACCTGGTGCTGGTCTTCGGCCCTCCGCGGCTGCTCGAGCAGGCGGCGCCTCTGGAGGAGATTCGGCGCCGCCATCGCGAAGCGGTCATCTGCGCCGTCTCGACCGCCGGAGAGATCTCCGATGCGGGGGTCGAGGACGAGGTTGTCGTCGCCACCGCGATGCGCTTCGAGAAGACGGCGGTGCGGGCGAGCGGGGTACGCCTCGAGGATCATGCCGGGAGCTACCAGGCCGGGTCGCGTCTGGCCGCCTCGCTGCCGTTCGAGGGGCTCGCCCACGTGCTCGTCTTCTCCGACGGCCTCGCAGTCAACGGCACCCAGCTCGTCGCCGGCCTCAGGGATCACCTGCCCTCCGAGATCGCGGTCACCGGCGGCCTCGCCGGCGACGGCGATCGCTTCGCACGCACGCTGGTCGGTCTCGACTCGGCAGCGGCACCCGGCAACGTCGTCGCCATCGGGCTCTACGGCACGCAGCTCGCCGTCGGCTTCGGCTCGGTAGGCGGCTGGGACCCGTTCGGGCCGGAACGGCGGGTGACCCGCTCGCGCGACAACGTCCTGTTCGAGCTCGACGGCGCCTCGGCTCTGGCCATCTACCGCCGCTACCTCGGCGAGCACGCCTCCCGCCTGCCCGCCAGCGCGCTGTTGTTCCCGCTGTCGGTTCGCGGCTCACGCGACGCCGCCCCGGTCGTGCGGACCATCCTCTCGGTCGACGAGGAGGAGGAGAGCATGACCTTCGCCGGCGACATCCCCGAGGGCGGCTACGCGCGGTTCATGAAGGCCAACTTCGACCGGCTGATCGACGGCGCGGCCTCCGCAGCCGAGGCGAGTCACCGGCGGATCGGCTCGTTCCGCCCCGAGCTCGCCCTGCTGATCAGTTGCGTCGGGCGCAAGCTCGTCCTCAAGCAGCGGGTGGACGAGGAGGTCGAGGGGGTGCGGGCGGCGCTCGGTGACGGGCCGCTGCTCGCCGGCTTCTACTCCTACGGCGAGATCTCGCCGCTGATCGACGGGGACGGCTGCCAGCTCCACAACCAGACGATGACCGTCACCCTGCTCGCAGAGGCCTAGCCGGTGCACAGTCTCCTGGCACGGCAGATCCGGCGGACCTTGGGGGCGCCCGACCTGATTCCGGAGTCGATGACCGCCCTGCTGGCGGCGATCGACGAGGCCTATCGCCAGGCCGACGACGACCGGCTCCTGCTCGAGCGCTCCCTCGACCTCACCTCCGAGGAGCTGCTCGAGCGCAACGAGCAGCTCAGCCGGGACAACGCCACGCTGGCGGCGCGCGAGCGCGAGAAGGAAGAGGCCCGCTCGCTGCTCCAGGCGACCCTGGAGTCGACCGCCGACGGCATCCTGGTGGTCGATCGCGGCGGCAAGATCGTCAGCTCTAACCACCGTTTCGCCGAGATGTGGGGCATCCCCGACGACATCCTCGTCGCGCGTGACGATCGGCGGGCCATCGAGTTCGTCTGTGAACAGCTCGTCGATCCCGCCGCGTTCGTCGCCGGTATCGAGGAGCTGTACGGCGATCCCGAGCGGGAGAGCTACGACTACATCGAGTTCAAGGACGGCAGGTGCTTCGAGCGCTATTCGCGGCCACAGCGGATCGACGATCGCTGCATCGGGCGGGTGTGGAGCTTCCGCGACGTCACCGAGCACCGCCGTCTGGAGGAGCAGCTCCGGCTCTCCCAGCGGCTGGAGGCGGTCGGCCGGCTCGCGGGCGGGATCGCTCACGACTTCAACAACCTGCTCACCGCCATCCTCGGCTGCTCGGCGCTGATCCACGACAGCCTCGACCCCACGGATCCGATGCGGGTCGAGACCGCCGAGATCAGCCGCGCCGGCGCCCGCGCCGCCGAGCTGACCCGCCAGTTGCTCGCGTTCAGCCGAAAACAGGTCCTCGACCGGCGGCCACTGCAGCTCAACGCCGTGGTGGGGGAGATGGAGCGGATGCTGCGGCGCCTGATCGGCGAGGACCTCGAGCTGATCGCCCGGCTGGCGCCCGACCTCGGGATCGTCGAGGCCGACGCGACGCAGATCGAACAGGTGGTGACCAACCTCGTCGTCAACGCCAAGGACGCCCTGCACGGCGGCGGGACGATCACGATCGAGACCGACAACGTCGTCGTCGACGCCGGCTACCGGCGGCACCGTCCGTCCGTCCCCGAGGGTTCCTACGTCATGCTCTCGGTCTCGGACGACGGCGAGGGGATCGATCCGGAGCTGCAGGAGCGGATCTTCGAGCCCTTCTTCACCACCAAGGAGCCGGGGCACGGCACCGGCCTCGGACTGGCGGTGGTCTACGGCATCGTCAAGCAGAGCGGCGGGTTCATCTGGGTGTACTCGGAGCGCGGGCTGGGCTCCACCTTCAAGGTCTACTTGCCGCGGACCCGCGCCGCCGAGCTGCCGGCGGCGGACGAGGGCGCCGGCCGTGCCGAGCAGCCGGCCGACCTGTCGGGGAGCGAGTCGATCCTGCTGGTCGAAGACGAGCCGTTGGTGCGCCGGCTGACGGCCCGGATCCTCAGCGGTCGCGGCTACCGGGTCCTCGAGGCGCCCGCTCCGGCACAGGCGCTGGAGCTGGTGCTCGCCGGTTCCGAGCCGATCGACCTGCTGCTCACCGACGTCGTCATGCCGGGCATGAGCGGCCACGAGCTGGCGAGTCGCATCCGGCGGGTTCGACCGTCGATCCGGGTGATCTACATGTCCGGCTACAGCGAGAGCCTGGTCCAGGCGCAGGGGCTCGACGATCCGGAGCGGTCGTGCTACGTGTCCAAGCCGTTCTCGACGTCCACACTTCTGGAGAGCGTTCGGTCGGCCCTCGCGGCGCCGCCGGGAGAACGGGTCCGAACGGCAAGGGAGCGAGAGGATGCACGTGGTGTCGAGATCGCCTGATCCAACGGTGCCGGTGTGGGGGCCGCGGCCGGTCGAGATCCCCGAGGCGGGGCGCTCCGCGGATTGCGACCCCGGGAGCGGGCCGCTCCTCGTGCCGTCGCCTCCGGAGCGCCCCGCGGTCGTCCTGATCGTCGAGGACGATCCCTCGGTCCGCCGGGGGATCCAGCGGCTGCTCGAGCGCCGGGGCGTCCGCTGCCTGCTGGCGGGGAGCTACGACGAAGCGCTGGAAGCGATCCGCGCCGAGCCGGACCTCGATCTCGCGCTGCTCGACTATTTCATCCCCGGTGGAACCGGCTTCCAGCTCCTCCCGGAGATCCGGCGACTCGAGCGCTGGGTCGAGGTGCTGATGATCTCCGGCCGACAGGACGTCGACGTGGTCCGCCAGTGCCTGCGCGAGGGGGCGTTCGACTACCTGGTCAAGCCGTTCCCGGCGGAGGCGCTCTACGAGGCAGTCGACCGTGCCCTCGAGCGGCGTCGGCTGGTCGAGGCCGACCAGGGCTACCGCGGCTGGCTCGAGAGCCGCGTCGCCCAGCAGACCGAGCAGCTCCGGGCCGCCCGCGACGTCGCCCTGCTGACCCTCGCCGAGCTGGCCGAGGCGCGCGATCCCGAGACCGGCCGCCACCTCGAGCGCATCGCGCGCTTCAGTCGCCGGCTCTGCACGCTGCTGCGCGACGGCCCGTACGGCGAGCGGCTCGACGGCGACACGGTCGACCACATCTGCCGCTCAAGCGCCCTGCACGACATCGGCAAGGTCGCGATCCCCGACGCGATCCTCCTCAAGCCCGGGCCGTTGACGGCCGACGAGATGGCGGTGATGCGGACGCATGCCACGATCGGCGGTGACGTCCTCAGGCGCGTCCGGGACGTCGCCGGCGACGGCGAGTTCCTGGAGACCGGGATGGGAATCGCCTACCAGCACCACGAGCGCTGGGACGGCACCGGTTACCCCGCCGGCCTGGCCGGCGACGAGATCGGCCTGCCGGCGAGGATCGTGGCGATCGTGGACGCCTACGACGCCCTGACCTCCCGCCGCCCCTACCAGGCGCCGGTCGATCACCGGACCGCGGTGGCGCGCCTCGCCGCCGGCCGCGGCGGGCACTTCGACCCGGTGATCGCCGACGCCTTCGTCGCCGGCCACCAGGAGTTCGATCGGATCCGGAGACGGTTCGCGGACTGAACGGGCGGCAGTGCCCTCAGGGCACGACGTCGGACCATCGGCCGGTGTCGCCGCTCTCGAAGCCGTCGCCCCAGAGGCGGAAGTAGAGCAGGTACAGCTCGAACTGCCCGTCGACCTCCTGGTCGGCGCGGTAGACGGCGCCGCTGCCGTCGGGCAGGAGTTCGAAGCTTGTAGCCTCGCCGTTCGGCTGGAACTGGCCACCGAGCCAGTCGGTGCCGAAGGCGTCGGGGGTGCCCGCCAGCGGATAGGTCCAGAGGCGGACGATCGAGTCGATGAACGCGCTGTTGCCGCGAACGACGACGGTCGAGGAGTCGGGCAGGATCTCGAAGTCCGAAGGGTCGCCGACCGCGGTGGCCCAAATCCGCTCGTCCGAGCCGGCGGGTCCCGCGAGCGGCGCGCGATAACCCATCGGCCACCCGTCGAGCTCCTGGTCGGCCACGTAGACAGCCCAGGCCGAGTCGGGGCTGATCGCGGATCTTCCGACGTCACCGTTGGCGACCAGCGGACCGTTGAGCTTGAACCCGGCGGAGGCCGGGCCGGTGATCGGCACGCTGTAGAGCTCGTAGACATCGTTGGTCTGCTGGTTGGCCTGGTAGACCACCCGAGCGCTGTTGGGGCTGATCTCGGGGAAGTCCCTAAAGACGTCTCCCCCGGCGACGAGCGCGCCGTTGAGCTTGACGCCGGCGGAGGCGGGTCCGGCGATCGGCACGCTGTAGAGCTCGATGACGTTGTTGGCCTGCTGATCGGCAACGTACACGACTCGAGCGCTGTTGGGGCTGATCTGGAATTCGCGAAAGACCTCGCCCCCACTGACGAGCGCGCCGTTGAGCTTGACGCCGGCGGAGGCGGGTCCGGCGATCGGCACGCTGTAGAGCTCGTAGACATCGTTGGTCTGCTGATCGGCAAGGTACACGACTCGAGCGCTGTTGGGGCTGATCTGGAACGCAAAGACATCGCCGAAAGGGACGAGCGCGCCGTTGAGCTTGACGCCGGCGGAGGCGGGTCCGCCGATCGGTACGCTGTACAGCTCGTAGACCTCGTCGGTCTGCTGATCGGCAACGTACACGACTCGAGAGCTGTTGGGACTGATTCTGAAAGAAGCTTGCAAGACGTCGCCACCGGTGACGAGCGCGCTGTTGAGCTTGACGCCGGAGGAGGCGGGTCCGGCGATCGGCACGCTGTAGAGCTCGAAGACGTCGTCGGTCTGCTGATCGGCGTAGTAGACCACGCGTGTGCTGTTGGCGCTGATGCGGAACCCCCAGGAAAGAGGTGACACCCCTCCGCCGGCGACGAGCGGGCCGTTGAGCTTGACGCCCGCGGATGCCGGTCCCGCGATCGGCACGCTGTAGAGCTCCACGACGCCGCCGGTGTCCTGCTCGGCGGTGTAGACCACCCGAGAGCCGTCGGGACTGATCCGGAAGGAACGGACACCCGGAGACGGCACGGTCGCGTTGAGCTTGACCGGTGTCCCGGCCGGCAGGGCCACGCTCCAGAGATCGAGAACCCCGTCGGTCTCGGCATCGTGGAGGTAGACGGCCCAGCGGCCGTCGGGGCTGACCTGGTAGCCCTCAAAGGAGACGTCGGAGAACGCCTGCCCCTGGCTGAGCCGGAACCACTCGGCTCCGGCGGGAGCGGCGGCGAGACAGATCGCCAGGCAGGCGTTGGCGGCCAGGGATTGCGAAGCGGTTCGTCGCGTCACGGCAGGTTCCTCCTGAAGGGGCTAGGGCACGGTGGAGGACCAGGCGCCGGCATCCCCGCTCTCGAAGCCGTCGGCGAAGAGCAGGTCGAAGATCAGCAGGTTGAACGTCGCGCCCAGAGGTATGGGCGCGATGTCCTGGTTGAAGATCGCCCAGCGCTCGGTCGTGGAGTTGTAGAAGACGCCGAACGGATGCGCCGCGGCGCCAACTCGGCGGCGAGGCCGCGCGCGGCCCCTGCCGGGAGTGCGCTCTGCATGCTGGGGGCGAAGGTAGCAGAGAACCGCCTCAGAAGTTCGGTTGCGACGTGAACGAGGTCGCTGTCCCGCCGCGCACGCACCAGCGGTGCTGGTCGCCTGCTCCGGCCTTGTCCCAGCGATCGGGTAGTCCTGTGGAGAACGGGAGGACCAGGGCGAGCGTCGTGTCGCCCGCGTCGGTCGTCGAGGTTCAGTAGAAGAAGGAGGTCGGCGCGCCCCCTGGACGCCGACGAACGGATGCCCTGGCGGCAGCGACGGGTTGGTCTGAGCGGGATCCACGAGACTCTGCAGCTTGTCGATCCCCGGCAGCCGCCAGCCGCGCCGCGGACCCACGACCAGGCCCGAGCAAGCGAGGTTGGCGATGGCCCAGCTGCTGCGGTGGGTCGTCGGGCTGCGCTCCCACACCAGCCCGGTCTCGAGATCGAGCACCGCCTCGCCGCCCATCACGCACTTGAACCGGCTGGAGTCGCAGCCGTCGAGCCCGCCGTCGGTGGAGTCGAGGAGCTGACTCCAAGACCCTGGGATCTCGTCGAGCGACTTCATCGTCGGCGCCGGCGGGCCGGGTGGCTCGAGCTCGCCCGCCGAGAGCGACAGGGCGAGCACGAGCGCCGGAGCGAGGCCGCCGCTCCCGGAGAGGGCGCGACGCGATTGAATCCAACCCATCTCGGTCTTCCTCGAGGCGCCGGCCGGAGGCCGCCGCCGAGCTGTCGGTGAATGGCCCTGGCGCGCGTGGATGGTCACGTTCCCGCCCTCCGGATCCCCGTCACGGCACGGTCCCGGACCAGGCCGCGGTGTCGCCGCTCTCGAAGCCGTCGGCGAAGATCCCGGTGACGTCGATGAGGTAGATCGCCTCGCTCTGATCGCTGAAGCGGACCAGGACGGCCAGGTCGGCCCCATCCATCGCCTCGTCGGTCATCGCGACGTCGGCCACCGTCCCGCCGCCGGCGAGATCCTCCACCCCGTTCCTCGCGCGCCGCGAGGGCGGCAGGACGTCGCCGGCGGCCACGACCTCGCGCAGGACGCCGGCGATCTCGCCGTAGATCCCCCGCTGCCCCTGCCCGTCGACGCCGACGAAGGCCGCCCTTCCCTCGGCGGCAGCCACCTCGCCGAAGCCGGCGAAGGGCCCTGCGCCGCCGGGGACGGGCGTGGTCTTGTTGGCGATCAGCCGGAGCGACGGGCCGGCGCCCGCCGCCCCGCCGAGCGGCGGCGGCGGCTCGACCCCGGCGGCGTAGATGCCGGTGTCCTCGTCGATCGTCGCCAGGGCGTACAGCACCGCCTGATTGACGTCGAGGTCAACGGCGACGATCGAGGACAAGCTGCCGTTGCTCCCCGGAATCGGGGTGTTCTGGTCGGCCAGCACGGCGATGTTGGCCGGCTGGTCGAGGCGGACGTGGTAGACGCCGACCTCGCCCTGCGAGCCGAGCCCGCCGAAGGCGACGCTCTCGGAGGGTGCGACGATCCCGGTGAGCTCGCCGAACTCGGTGAAGGTCCCCCCGTTGCCGCCGGGGACCGGGGTGGTGAGGTCGGCGATCCGCAGCAGCGCGCCCTGGTTCTGGAGAGGAGGCGGCGGCTCGACCCCCGCCACGTAGAGGCCGGTGTTCTGGGGAATGCTGCCGGCACCGAGGAAGGCGACCCGCCCGGCCAGGAGCGAGAGCGACTCGAAGGCGAGGAAGCCGCCGTTGTTCGGCGGGATCATCGTGTTGTGGTCGACGACGTTGTTGATCGGACCGGGGAGGAGCACCGGCGCCGCGTAGATGCCGAACTCCCCCTGCGAGCCGAGGCCGCCGAAGGCGACGCTCTCCGAGGGAGCGACGATGCCGGAGAGATCCTGGAACTCGCTGAAGGAGCCGCTGTCGCCGCCGGGCACGGCGGTCGTCAGGTCGGCGACCAGATGCGGTCCGGAGCCGGGACCCACCCAGAAGACCCCGCTCTCCTGGGGCAGGGTGGACGTGGCGCGGAAGATCACCCGGTCGCCGTGGAGAATGACCCCGTCGAAGGAGGCGAAGGCGCCGCTCCCTCCCGGCACCGGGTCGCCGCTTTCGACGACGGGGTAGTAGTAGTCGACGACCTGGCCGAAGGCGGCCGGCTTAGCGCCGAAGATGGAGAGGCCGGCGATCAGGACGGTGAATGCTGGGGTCGGACGGTGACGAGACATGGCGAACCTCCTGGCGTGCGGGTGTAGGCGGTTTCTCCGCTCGAGGCGGTCTCCAATCGGCTCACGGCACTGTGGCGCTCCAGGCCGACGTGTCGCCCGATTCGAAGCCGTCGGCGAAGATCGCGTCGGGCGGGAAGGGGAGCTGGGTCTGGAGCCGGTAGGCGACGGTGCCGCAGCTCGTGGTGTTGCCGCACCAGAAGCTGATCCAACCGGCGTTCTCGGACCACGCCCAGCCTCCCAGGCCGCCGGCGCCGTCGTGCGTGACGCCGAAGCCCACCGCCTGGCAGCCCCCGAGGTTGCGGCACGAGAGGTTGATCCAGCCGACGGTCTCCGACCACAGCCAGCCGCGGACGGTGTGCTCGAAGATGCTCATCCCCGGGCCGCCGTCACCGAGCGGCTCGGCGTTGACCCAGCCGGCGTTCTCGGCCCAGGCGAACTGTCGGTTGTTGTCGTTGGGGTCGATGGTCTCGGCGCGGGTGGCGGGGGCGCCGACCATCGCGAGGCAGACCGCCAACGCGACGAGCCCCGCGATCGCGGGCCGGCCCGGTGCCACCTTCGGCCCCTTTGGCGCCCCGATCCCCCGGCAATGGCGGTGGTTTCGTCGGGCCACGGCGCTCACCCCGGGGGGGGCGGGGAGTTGGGCTGGGAGGTGAAGCTGTTCGGGGGACCTCCCCGAACGCACCAGCGTCGGTCGAAGGGGCTGTCCTTGTTCTCGGTGAACCACTGCCCGGTGCTGACGAAGACCTCGATGGCCGTGAAGGAGTCGTGGTGGCTGGTGCTCGCGGTCCAGAAGGGGAAGTCGCCCCCCACCTGGAGGAACGGGTGTCCGGGCGGGAGGGAGGGACTGGTCTGGCCCGGCTCGATCAGGCTGAGCAGCTCTTCCGCCTTCGGCAGCCGCCAGCCGCGCCGGCCGCCCAGGGCGAGGTCGAGGCAGTCGCTGATCGCCTGGCCCCAGTGCGTCGTGTTCTGCGCGGCCGGCGCCCGCTCCCACACCAGGCCGGTCTCCAGATCCAGCACCGCCAGGTCGTCCATCACGCACCGGAAGCGGCTGGAGTCGCAGCCGTCCGGCGCGCCGTCGGTCGCGTCGAGGCGCTGGCTCCAGACCGGCGGCAGCTCGTCGAGCGACTTCATGGTCGGGGCCGGCGGGCCGGGGGGCTCCAGCTCGCCGGCGAGCGCGGCGACCGGCACCCCGAGCAGCGCGGCGGCGAGCATCGCGGAGCAGGCACTGTGGAGTCGTCGGGTCATCGTGATCCTCGGATCAGGGCACGGTCGCCGACCAGCGATCGGTGTCGCCGGTCTCGAAGCCGTCGCCCCAGAGTCGGAAGTAGAGGAGGTACAGCTCCAACTGGTTATCGACCTCCTGGTCGGCCCGGTAGACGGCGCCGCTGCCGTCGGGCAGGAGGACGAAGCTGGTGGCGTCGCCGTTCGGCTGGAACTCGTCGCCCAGCCAGTCGGTGCCTTCCCAGTCGGGGGTCCCGGCCAGCGGGTAGGTCCAGAGGCGGACGATGCCGTCGATGAACGCGCTGTTCCCGCGCACGGCGACGGTCGAGGAGTCGGGCAGGATGGCGAAGTCCGAAGGGTTGTTGACGGCGGTGGCCCAGATCCGCTCGTCCGCGCCGGCGGGTCCCGCGAGCGGCGCCCGGTAGCCCATCGGCCAGCCGTCGAGCTCCTGGTCGGCGGCGTAGACGGCCCAGACCGAGTCGGGACTGATGGCGAAGACCTCGACATCGCCTCCGGCGACGAGCGGTCCATTGAGTTTGACGCCGGAGGAGGCCGGTCCTGCGATCGGCACGCTGTAGAGCTCGAGGACGCCGTCGGTCTCTTGATCGGACCGGTAGAGGACCCGAGCGCCGTTGGGGCTGATCACGAAGCCGCTGGAGACATCTCCTCCCGCGACCGGAGCGGTGTTGAGTTTGACCCCGGCGGAGGCGGGCCCGGCGATCGGGACGCTGTAGAGCTCGAAGACGTCGTCGATCTCCTGCTCGGCGCGATAGACCACCCGCGCACTGTTGGGGCTGAGTTCGAAAGCCCAGACGTGGCCTCCGGGTACGAGGGTGGGATTGAGCCTGACCCCGGCGGAAGCGGGCCCCGTGCTCGGGGCGCTGTAGAGTTCGACGACTCCGTCGGTCTGCTGATCCGCCCGGTAGACGACCCGAGCGCTGTTGGGGCTGAAGGCGGCGCCCTCCGAGACACTCCCCCCGGCGACGAGCGGTCCGTTGAGCTTGACGCCGACGGCGGCGGGCCCGGCGATCGGTACGCTGTAGAGCTCGAAGGCCTCGTCGGTCTCTTGATCGGCCCGATAGACGACCCGTGCGCCGTTCGGGCTGGCGACGTAGTCCCCGACGTCTCCGCCGGGGACCAGCGCTCCGTTGAGCTTGACGCCGGCGGCGGCGGGCCCGGCGATCGGCACGCTGTAGAGCTCCCGGACCTCGTCGGTTTCCTGATCCGCCCGGTAGACGACGCGGGCGCCGTCGGGGCTGATGGCGAACTCCGAGACGTCGCCTCCGGCCACGAGGGCGGGGCTGAGTTTGACGCGCGCCGCGGACGGTCCCTCGATCGGCACGCTGTAGAGCTCGCTTACTCCTGCGGCGTCCTGCTCGGCACGGTAGACGACCCGAGCGCTGTCGGGGCTGATGCCGAAACCCAGAACCGGCCCCGCGGGTAGACTCCGCGAGAGCCTGACCGGTGCGCCGGACGGGAGGGCGACGCTCCACAGCTCGGGCACGCCGTCGGTCTCCGCGTCCTGGAGGTAGACGGCCCTACGGCCGTCGGGGCTGACCCGATACTCGGCGATATCAGAGAACGCCTGCCCCTGGCTGAGCCGGAACCACTCGGCGCCGGCGGGAGCGGCGGCGACGAAGATCGCCAGCGAGGCGATCCCGAGAATCGTGCGCCGGCCGGCGCGGGTCGTCCTGGCGGACCCCTCGCGCCGGCCGGTCACGGTGCGGCTCGCAGCGAAGCCGACCAAGCCGATCTTCCTTCCATGGCAGAAACCCTGAGGAATGTCGCTCGCGCTCATGACGATCACCTCTCGCATCGCTCTCGTTGCGCCGCGGCGGCAGTCCGATGCATCGGCGGCGGCGAGCCCGCGCTCAGGGCACCGAGAGCCGGCCCCTCAAGAGCACAAACCCGCGGTCCTCCTCCCGCACGGCGATGCCCGAGAAGGTCCCCTCGCCGGTCGCTCCGGCGAACTCGCCGGTGCCGCCCGTGATCAGGAACACCCCGCTCAGGTCGCCGGCCACGTCGGTTCCGCTGTAGGCCAGCTCGAGCGACCCGCCGTCGTCGGTGAGCGTCAGCAGCCCGTCGCTCACCCCTTCGTCGGCGGGGTCGTCGATGATGCAGTGACTCGCCTCGGCGGCCACCGCTCCGAGCCGGGTCGCGCGGCCCGTCCCCTCCAGCTCGACGAGCACCATCGGCGGCGCACAGCGCGAGGGGCTCGTGGGCCCGCCGACCAGCGCGAGCTCGAGATTGGCGACGAACCTCCCCGGGGGGGCGGCGCCCGCCGCGGCCGGGGCGAGGGCGATCGAGAGGCCGAGCAAGGCGCTCAGGCGTTTTCCGGTCATGCCTTCCTCCCTGGGTCGAGCGACCTCATCGCGGGCACCGGGGGTCCAGGCGCCGGCAAACCGGCGCCGGATGTGGCGGCGGCGAGCGGCGCACCACGCCGGAGAAGGCGGCGGCTGAGGCTGTGGAAGCGTCGCTCCATGGCGGTCGTCCCGGTCGAGACGTCGCGTTCTGGCGCTTTCGACGGATGACCGTCCGATTCGTTGCGGTGCTCGCGGCGAGCGGTGCTCGGTCGCCGGACCCGCGGCGTGAGCGCCGCCGCTCTCAGGCTCGCTTCGACGGGGTCGTCGAACGGCGGTCCGGGAGAGGCCACCCGTGGAGTGGAGTGGAGGGCCGGGTCGGCAGCTCCGGGAGAGATGGCAGCAGGTACACTGCCCACGTCCGCGATGCCGCTTCGGCGGCCCGCGGGATCAGGGCGCACTCGCGCTCCAGGCCGAAACGTCACCCGACTCGAAGCCGTCGGAAAAGATGTGCTCGATCGACAGCGTTGCGCCGTCCTGATTCATGATCGACCAGCGATCGAACGGTGAGCAATGGCGCATGTCGGGATTCTCCTGGTGGGTATCAGAGGACGGGTCGCGACGTGGAACGAGCTGCCGGGGGCGCGGCGGCGGCCTCCTCGCGCCGTGGAGCGCCGCGCAGTGGGGCGCCGCGCCTGGGGCCGCGAACCGAGTCTCCGGGGCGCCGACTTGGAGACTTGGGGTTCGAGTTCATGCCGTTCGCCTCGCGGGGTTGCTCGCGTTTCATGGCTCCTTCCCCCTTTTTCCTCAGCTCAGGGCACGGTCGCGGACCAGCGGCTGGTGTCGCCGGTCTCGAAGCCGTCGCCCCAGAGGCGGAAGTAGAGCAGGTACAGCTCGAACTGGTTGTCGACCTCCTGGTCGGCCACGTAGACGGCGCCGCTACCGTCGGGGAGGAGCTCGAAGCTGAAGGTGTCGCCGTTCGGCTGGAACTCGCCGCCCAGCCAGTCGGTGCCTTGCCAGTCGGGCGTCCCGGCCAGCGGATAGGTCCAGAGGCGGACGATGCCGTCGACGAACGCGCTGTTGCCGCGCACGGCGACGGCGGAGGAGTCGGGCAGGATCGCGAAGTCGGTAGGGATGTTGACCGCGGTGGCCCAGATCCGCTCGTCCGCGCCGGCGGGTCCCGCGAGCGGCGCCCGATAACCCATCGGCCAGCCGTCGAGCTCCTGGTCGGCCACGTAGACGGCCCGGGTCGAGTCGGGGCTGATCGCGAAGGCTACGTGGACATCACCGTTCGCGACCAGCGGGCCATTGAGCTTGACACCGGCGGAGGCGGGTCCGGCGATCGGGACGCTGTACAGCTCGTTGACGTCGTTGGTTTGTTGATCGGCCGTGTAGACGACGCGAGCACTGTTGGGGCTGATGCTGGCCCTCCCGACACGTCCCCCTGCGACCAGGGCGCCGTTGAGCTTGACTCCGGCAGAGGCGGGTCCGCCGATCGGCACGCTGTACAATTCGGTGACGAAGACGGTCTGTGGATCCGCCCGATAGACGACCCGCGCACTGTTGGGGCTGATGCCGGCCTCGAAGACATTCCCCCCGGCGACCAGGGCGCCGTTGAGCTTGACGCCGGAGGAGGCGGGTCCGCCGATCGGTACGCTGTACAGTTCGACGACCTCATCGATCTGCTGATCGGCGAAGTAGACGACCCGCGCACTGTTCGGGCTGATCTGGAAACCGGAGGTGAAGCGGACGTCGCCGCCGAGGACGAGAGCGCCGTTGAGCTTGACGCCGGAGGAGGCGGGTCCGCCGATCGGTACGCTGTACAGCTCGTAGACCTCGTTGGTCTGCTGATCGGCCTGGTAGACGACGCGGGCGCTGTTGGGGCTGAGCCTGAATCCCACGACATCACCCGCGGTGTCGAGCGCGCCGTTGAGCTTGACGCCGGAGGAGGCGGGTCCGGCGATCGGCACGCTGTACAGCTCGAAGACCTCGTCGGTCTGCTGATCGGCCCGGTAGACGACGCGTGTGCTGTTGGCGCTGATGCCGAACACGGAGGGAAAAGGATCAGCCACATCTCCGCCGGCGACGAGCGGGCCGTTGAGCTTGACGCCCGCGGAGGCCGGTCCCGCGATCGGCACGCTGTAGAGCTCCACGACGCCGCCGGTGTCCTGCGCGGCGGTGTAGACCACCCGAGAGCCGTCGGGACTGATCCGGAAGGAAAAGACACCCGGAGACGGCACGGTCGCGTTGAGCTTGACCGGCGTCCCGGCCGGCAGGGCCACGCTCCAGAGATCGAAAACCCCGTCGGTCTCGGCATCTTGGCGGTAGACAGCCCGGCGGCCGTCGGGGCTCACCTGGTAGTCCTCCAAAACAACGGAGAACACCTGCCCCTGGCTGAGCCGGAACCACTCGGCTCCGGCGGGAGCGGCGGCGAAAAGGATCGCCAGGCAGGCGTTAGCGGCCAGGGATTGCGAAGCGGTTCGTCGCGTCACGGCAGGTTCCTCCTGAAGGGGCTAGGGCACGGTGGAGGACCAGGCGCCGGCGTTCCCGTTCTCGAAGCCGTCGGCGAACAGCACGTCGACGATCAGCAGGTTGAAGGTGGCGCCCAGAGGCATGGTCGCGATGTCCTGGTTGAAGATCGCCCAGCGCTCGGTCGTGGATTGGTAGAAGACGCCGAACGGATGCGGTACGAGAGGGGCCGGAAACGAGGCGTTGATCGTCGCCACGACGAAGGCGTGGGGCAGCGAGTTGGCCGCGGAGAGGTCGATAAGACTGACGTGCCCCATCGTGTTCGCCTCCGAGGCGACGTGGGTGGCGAAGAAACAGTGATCGGGCTCGAAGTCCAGACTCGCGCACAGGGTCGCGGTGAAGACGTTGAAGGCGGCGCCGAGCGCGAAGCTGAGACTGTCCTGGTTGTGGATCGTCCACTGCTCGGCGGACGTGCTGTAGATGAGCGCGATCGGGTGGTCGTTGCGCGGCCCCGAGCCGCCGCCGGGATTGCGGTAGTGGGTGATCTGGAGGTTGGCGAAGGGGCAGCCGTTCAGCCCGGGATGGTCGAGAAACGTCGTCGCGGCCACGGTGTTGCCCGCCGTGGCGGTGTGCAGGAACGAGCCGCCCGCCACCCGCATGCCCACCCAGACGTTGAACGATGCCCCCAGCGGCATGGCCGCGAAGTCCTGGTTGTAGATCGACCAGCGGCCGGTGGTCGAGCTGTAGCTGACGCCGATCTCGTGGGCGTTGTAGATGCCGGGACCGCCGCCCGGGTTCCACACCTGCGTAACGATCACCACCGCCTCGGGATCGCCGTTGATCGGCGGGTAGTCGATGGCGGTCGTGTCGAGGAACGTATTGGAGGCCGTCGCGGTGTGGACGAAGAGGTGCCGCGCCGCACCGGCCGGCGCCGGTGCGGCCAGGAGCCCGGCCAGGACCACGCCGGCGAGGCCGACCGCGGTGGCCGGAGGGCGCGGAAACACACGGTGTCGTCTCATCGTCTTTCTCCTTTTCGGCGATCGGGTGGCAGGTCCCGGGCAGGCGCTCAGGGCACCGTCAGCCGGCCCCTCAGGAGCACGAACCCCCGGTTCTCCTCGGGCACGGCGATGCCCGAGAAGGTCCCTTCGCCGGTCGCTCCGGCCAGCTCCCCGCTGCCGCCGGTGATGATGAATACCCCGCTCAGGTCGCCGTCGACGTCGGTTCCGCTGTAGGTCAGCTCGAGGGCGCCGTCGCCCGCGGTGATCGTCAAGAGCCCCTCGCTCACCCCCTCGTCGGCGGGATCGTCGACGATGCAGTGGCTGGCCTCGGCGGTGACCGCCCCCAACCGGTTGACCCTTCCCTCACCCTCGAGCTCGACCAGCACCAGCGGCGGCGCGCAGCGCGAGGGGCTGACCGGCGGGCCGATCAGCTCGAGGTTCAGCCGTGCCACGAACCGGCGCGAGCGCGCGGCCTCCGCGGTCATCACGCCGAGGCCGGTCAGGAGCAGGCACAGGATCGCGATGCGTCGAGCGGTCATCGAATCCTCCTTTCGCGGCACGGGGCCTCAGCAGCTCCCCGGCCAGCAGACGTTGGCGGTCAGGACCGTGTCGATCCCGTCGTCGTCGATGGCGGCGACCGACTGGTCGAACACGACGTTGCTTTCGACCGTGGTTCTGCGACCCAGCTCGCGGATCCAGACGCCGCGTTCGCCGCCCCGGACGACGTTGCCGCGCACCAGGTTGTCGCGCAGGTCCAGGCCGAACGGGTTCCAGTCGATCAGCACGCCCGACTCGTCGCTGTCGAAGATCCGGTTGCCCAGGATCCGGTTGCGATTCGACCGCCGCCTCGGCGGCCGGTCGAACGGAAAGACGGTGACCCAGATCCCGCGGCCGTTGCCGATCAGGGTGTTCTGCCGGACCAGGTTGTTGACCGCTCCCTGGAGTGCGATCCCGCTGAGGTTCGCCCGCAGGAAGTTGTCGGCCACGGTGTTGCGCCGCCCCTCGGTGACCCCGATACCGTTGCCGTAGCCCTCGACGTCGTTGTAGACGATCCGGTTGTCCGACGAGGCCGCGCCGGTGACCCAGACGCCGACGTTGGCATCGGCGACGGCGGGCCGCGCCGTGTTGCCCTGGATGGTGCTGTCGGTGACGTCGCGGAGCACGAAGGCCTGGAGGGTCGCCGCGGCGAAGACGCCGCGCACGAGGTGGCCGCTTCCGCCCTCGAGGTAGACGGGGATCGCGAAGCCGAGGACGCTTCCGGGCCCCAGCACCGTGGCGCGGTCGACGCCGAACCCGGCGATGCCGAAGGTCTCCGGCGGCCCGCTGATCGAATGCCCCGCGAGGTCGATGGTGACGTCGTCGGCCCCGATGAAGAGCGCGACACCGCCGCAGACCAGCTCCTCGGTGAGGGTGACGCTGGCGAGCAGGGTGTCGCCGCAGGACACCGCGGCCGCCGGAGCGGCGGCGGCCAGCGAGGCGAGGGCGGCGAGGGTGGCGAGAACGACGAGGCGGTGGATCGTCATGGCGGTCTCCTGGAACGAGTTGCTGGCGACTCCCGGGATGCCGAGAATCGCGTTCAGGTGTTCTCGACGGAGGACCCCGCGTTTCGTTGCGCTGGCCGGCGCCGCCGCCCGCTGTGCATCGCTCCGGGCGGCTCCGGACCGGCCGGGTGTAGTCTCGGCGGTGTCGATGCGCGCAGCGGTCCTCGTCCTCCTGCTCAGCGCACCGCCGGTCGCCGGCGAGGAGACGGGTGTCGTGGTCGAGTCCGTCGGCGATCCCTCGCCGGCGCGCGACGCCGGCCTCCGCCCCGGCGACCTCCTGCTCTCCTGGGAGCGGGCCGCGGCGCCGCCCGCCAACCCCGAGCCGGCGGCGGCTGCGATCGCCTCGCCGTTCGAGCTGCTCGAGGTCGAGGTCGAGCAGGCGCCTCGCGGGCCGGTGCTGCTCCGCGGTCGCCGTGGAGACGAGGAGCTGGTCTTCGAGCCCGGTCCCGGTGACTGGCGGCTGACCGTCCGGCCCCGCCTACCCGACGCCGCGCTGGCCGAGTACCGGGTGGGGTTGGCGGCCGCCGAGGCGGGCGACCCGGGCTTCGGGCCGGAGCGCTGGAACCGGCTGGCGGAGTCGGTCGGCGGCGAGGCGGCGGCGTGGCTCTACTACCGGAAGGGCACGGTGGAGAAGGAGCGCGGCGACCGCGCCGCCGCGGCGGCCAGCTTCCGCCTCGGCGGCGAGCGCGCCGAGGACGCCTCGGCGGGGGTCGCTGCCGCGATCCTGGCGCAGGCGGCGGCCGGGGCTGAGGGCGACCCTGTTGCGGCCATCAGGGAGCTCGAACGCGCCCTCGAGCTGCGCGGCGCGCTGGCGCCGGCGAGCCTGGCGCTGGCGAGGGTGTACCTGCGGCTCGGCGCCCTCGCCCGGGCGGCCGACCCGCAGCTCTCCGACGCCCACTACCGGCGTGCGCTGGGCCTGGCCGAGAAGCTGGCGCCCGACAGCCTGGCGGTCGCCGAGAGCCTGCGCAACCTGGGGTGGAATGCCCTGGGCCGCGGCGACATCGCCGCCGCCGACCAGCTCATCGGCAGGGCGGTGACGATCGTCTCGAGCGCCGCCCCGTCGAGCAGCGATATGGCGGCCGCGCTCTACACCCGGGCGGTGCTCGAACAGTGGCGCGACGACCTGGCGAGCGCCGAGGAAGACTTGGCCCGCGCCCTCGCCCTCGCCGAGCGCAACGACCCCGGCGGCTCCCTCGGGCTGAGAATCCTGAACTCCCTCGGCGTCGTGGCCAAGAACCGGGGCGATTTCGTGGCCTCGGAGGCCTACTACCGCCGGGCGCTGGCGGCTGGGCCCGACGACGCCGTGCGCGGCACGCTGTTGGGCAATCTCGCCTACCTCGTGATGCTGCGCGGCGAGCGCCCGAGGGCGCGCGAGTACTGGCTGCAGGCCCTCGAAATCCACGACCGCGGCGGTGACCACACCTTCCGCGCGGCTTGCCTCAACGGGCTGGGGACGGTGGCCCGGGAGGAGGGCGACTTCGATGCGGCGGAGCGGTACCACCGCCAGGCGCTCGACCTGTTGCAAGCGGTGCCGGAGAGCTTCCAGACCTGCGGCACTCACCGCCTGCTCGGTCTGGTGGCCCAGGCGCGAGGCGACCTCGCCGTGGCCGAAGAGGGGTTCCGGGAGGCGGTCCGGATCTGCGACGCGATCCTCCCCGGGAGCGTCCCGGTCTCCGCCGATCTCCACGCGCTGGGTCAGCTTGCGCGGGACGCCGGCCGCTTCGAGGAAGCCGAGGAGCGCTTCCGCAACGCCCTGGCGATCCGCGAGGCGCTGGTGCCGGGGACCCTCGACGAGGCCGAGGCCGCCCACTCCCTCGGGATCCTGCTGCGGGACGTCGGTCGTCGGGACGAGGCGCTCGACCTCCTCCGCCGGGCGGTCGCCGCGCTCGAGCGGCAGACCGGACGGGTCGGCGGCGGCGACGAGGTGCGCAGCAGCTTCCGCGCCCGCTACCATCCCTACTACCAGGACCTCCTCGAGCTCCTGCTCGAGCTCGATCGCCCCGAGGACGCCTTCGAGATCCTCGAGCGCTCGCGGGCGCGGGTCTTTCTGGCGCTGCTCGCGGAGCGTGACCTCGGCTTCGAGCGCGACGTGCCGGCCGAGCTCGACCGGCGGCGCCGCACCTCCGACGCCGAGCACGACGCGATCCTGGCGGAGCTGGCGTACCTCGCCCCGGCGGCCGACGCGGAGCGGGTTTCGGAGCTCAAGGATCGGCTGGAGGAGGTGCGCCGCGAACGGGTGGAAGTCCGCGACGCGATCCGGGCGGCGGCACCGCGGCTCGCCGCGCTGCGCTACCCCGAGCCGCTCGATCTCGCCGGGGCGCGCCGGGCGCTGGCACCCGGAACCCTCCTGCTGGCGTTCGCGGTCGGCTCCCGCACCAGCCACCTGTTCGCGGTCGGCCCCGGCGCGGGCGAGTTCCAGGTTACCGACCTCGGAATCGACGAATCGGGTCTGGCCGGGCGCGTCGAGGAGGTGCGGATGGCGATCGCGAGGCGCGACCGCAACGCGGCGCGCCTCGCCACCGACCTCGGCCGGCGGCTGCTCGGAGGCGTCGCCGGCGCAATCGATCGGGCCGAGCGTCTCCTGGTGGTGGCCGACGGCCCCCTCCATCTGCTGCCGTTCGCCGCCCTCGGCGACCCGGCGCGCCCCGGTCACTACCTGGTCGAGGCGAGACCGGTCGTTCTCGCCTCCTCGGTCACCGTGTTCGCCGAGCTGGCGGAGCGCCACGGGGCGCACGGTGCGAACCGCCTCGCCGCGTTCGGCGACCCCGCGTACCCGCCCGCGGTGCAGGGAGCGCCGGGGGTGGCGGCCGTCGAGGACCTGCTGCACGGGGCCCGGCTCGAACCGCTGCCGTCGACCCGGGTCGAGGTCGAGCGCCTGCGCGCTCTCTACGGAGAGTCGGCGGCCGTGTACGTCGGTGCCGAGGCGACCGAGGAACGGGCGAAAGCGCTGCGCGCCGAGACCTCGATCGTCCACTTCGCGAGCCATGCCCTGCTCGACGAGTCCTTCCCGCTGGAGTCGGCGCTGGCGCTGTCGATCCCGGCGGATTCCGGAACCGCCCGCGAGAACGGGCTGCTGCAGGCGTGGGAGGTCTTCGAGGCCGTGCGGCTCGACGCCGATCTCGTGACCCTTTCGGCGTGCGAGACCGCGCTCGGCCGCGAGGTCGTCGGCGAGGGCATGCTCGGGCTGACCCGGGCCTTCCACTACGCCGGCGCGCGGTCCGTGCTGGCGTCGCTGTGGCGGATCGACGACGAGAGCACGGCCGAGCTGATGGCGAAGTTCTACGCCGGCATGCGGGCGGGCCTCGCCAAGGACGAGGCGCTCCGCCGGGCGCAGCTCTCGCTGCTGCGCGAGCCGCTGACCGTCGAACGCGACGGCGTCAGGGTCGAGCGCAATGTCTCGGCTCCACTCTACTGGGCTGCCTTCCAGCTCTTCGGCGACTGGCGGTGAGGAGGCGGCGAGGCACACGACCAGCCGGAGCGTTGGGCCCTCGACGGCGGAGCCCTGCGCCGGCGCCGGCAGGGCGGGAGGAGGGGTGCGGTGGCAAGGCTACCGCGAGCGCTCGAACGCGGCGTCGTAGGCCTCCAGCTCGACCCAGCGAGCGCCCCTGCGGCCCAGGACGACCAGCCGGACCGGCCCGCCGGCGAGCAGCTCCGCCGGCAGCTCGACCGTGTAGCTTCCGCCGCGCCGCTCCAGTCCCTCGCCGCGCCAGCGCACCTCGCCGCGCGGGTCCCGGATCTCGAGGGCGACCTCGTCGAAGTCTCCGCCGACCTCCGAGATCAGGACCAGGGTCGCCGAGGGGGCGTCGGCCGGCAGGCGGACGGGCTCCGGAGCCGGCGTCTCGCCACGGAGGCGGGGCGCCGCCGGCACCAGCTCGACGACCGGCGGGTTGAGGCGGGGCCTGCCACGCTCCGCCTCCAGCGCCCCGACCGCGTCCCGCAGTCCGGCGATCCGGGCCCCGTCCTGCTCGGCGCGCCGCTCGGCGAGCGCCGCCTGCCCCTCGAGCCGGGCGACCTCCCGGCGTTCGCCGCGCAGGGCGCTCCAGCTCCACAGCCAGCCGGCGACCCCGATCGCGGCGAACAGCGCCGCCGCCAGGGCGCCGTAGCGCCGGAAGCCGGGGCCGCGGGTCGTTGCCGGGGTCGTCGCGGTCGGCGCCTCGGCGGGCGCGGAAGGGGTCGCCCCCATGGTCGCCGTCCGGGCGACCCGCTCGGCCTGGGCGACCAGCTCGGCCTCGGCCGCACATTGGCCACAGTGCGCGAGGTGCTCCTCGACCGTCCGCGCCGCCTCCGCGGGCAGCGGCTCGCCCATCGCGTGAGCGACCAGGAGCCCGGTCGGCACGTGCTGGCCGTGGACGGCCCAGGTGAGAACGGTCGATTCCAGCTCCCCCCGGCAGGCCGGGCAGCCCTCGAGGTGGGCGAGCACGCCCTCGCGCTCGCTCGCGTCGAGAGAGCCGTTGATCAGCCAGGGGAGCAGGTCGGTGGCGGTCGTGCAGTCCATCGCCGGTGCGCTCCTCATCCCCGGTCTCGACGGACGGCGGCCGGATCCGTTGCCGGTTCCACCGCAGGAGCGGCGGCGGTCAGCCGTGCCCGGATCTCCTGCGCCTTGCGCCGGCAGCGGTGCACGCGCGAGCGCAGCGCCACCTCGCCGAGCCCCAGGCGGGCGCTCATCTCGCGGTAGGACAGGCCGTCGAGCAGCATCTCCCACAGCCTCCGGCAGTCCGCCGGCATCGCCTCCAGGACCTCGAGCAGCACCAGCGAGAACTCCCGCCGCCGCAGCGCCGCGAGGGGCGAGAGGACGTTCGCGGGCAGCTCCATGTCGTCGAGGTCGGTCCAGCGCCACTTCCGGCGCGAGCGGAGGCGGTCGATACAGACGTTGTAGACGGTCCGCCGGACGTAGGCTTCGAACGCGCCCTCGCCCCGGAAGCCGTCGCGGCGCAGCGCCTCGACCAGCCGCGCCAGGCTCTCCTGGACGACGTCGTTCCAGTCGTCTCCCAGGTCCCTGCGGAACGGCAGCGCGACCAGGCGCGCGAGGCCCGCGACCCGCTCGACGGATCCGGGTTCCCCGGCGAGGAAGTCCCTCGCTCGAATGAGGTTGCCTTGCCGGCCGGCGTCATCGTCACCCATCCGAAACGTCCCTGCTGACGGAGATCTGACCAGTCCGTCAGCCCTTCCTCATCCAAGGCTGGCTGGAGATCGACCCAGACTACCAGCTCGCGCCCGCACCGCAGACGGACGCCGGACGGCGTCAAAGAGGATGGCGGAGGGGGCGAGAGTCGAACTCGCGCGCCGGAGACGGCGGCCTCCCGATAGCAGCGGGGCACCTTTCCACTCGGTCACCCCTCCACGCGAAGGGTTGGTGCAAGGGGTGGGAGTCGAACCCACAAGCCGCTGTTTCTGAGACAGCGAGGTATGCCAGTTCCCGTCACCCTTGCGTCTCGATCTCAAAGAGCGTTGGCGGAGGGTGGAGGAGTCGAACCCCTGGCTGTTACGCCACCCTGGTTTTCGAAACCAGTCGCCGGCCCACCCAGCGGCACCCTCCGGATTCAGCGGGCCTGAGAAACACGAAGGCCCCCGCGGCGATCTCGCCGGGGGGCCTCGGTTCCTGCGCGGTGTTCTGCGAGCAGCTACACGGGGACCCTCCCGGCGGTCGCCGGTGAAAGGGAGCTCAGCGAGCTGCTCGAGAAGGCCGCCACGTTCATCGTCGTGAACGATACAGCGTGAACGCAGGAGGGTCAAGCACCCGCGTAACGTCGGCGTCGCTCCGCCGCCAGAACCAATCGACGAAAGGAGCCACCGTCATGCTCGCGCGAGCGTTCATCGTCCTCGTTCTCGTCATCGCCGGTGCCGGCGCGTCCGGCTGCGGGTCGCTCGCGATCGCGCCCGTCGGCGCGCCCGCGGTCAACTGCGTCTTCGACACCGACTGCACCATCACCGTCTCCGACTTCGTCGACGAGTTCACCGTTCCCTTCGCCAGCGGCGACGCGCGGCTCCAGTCGCGGTCGCAACCGCCCGGCGAGCCCGGCACGCCCGGCGCGGGCCTCTACGCGCACGAATACCGGGTGGACCTGACCCCGGCCGGCGCGCTGACCGCCATCGTCTGCGTGAGGAGCCTGAGCCTCGACTTCGGGCCGATCGAGCGGCTGGACTACGACAGCGACGGCGACCTCGATCACCTCTACGTGGTCACCAGCGGCGGCCTGGGCACGGTGGCGCCGTCGAGCGCCAGCCAGAGCGGCGGCCGGGTCACCTTCACCTTCCAGCCCGGCGTCTGCCCGGGCAACGCCTCCGGCAACGGTGAAACGAGCTACTTCTTCGGGCTGGCGTCGGAAGACCCGGCGGGTCCAGTGGAGGCGACCGTTGGCTTCGATGACGGCACTTCGATGACCGTTGACGCGCGGTCGCCCGGGTAAGCGGGGTGGCGGCGCTCCTCGCCGTTGACCCTTCAGGTAAGGGGACGTTACGCTCCACGGTGTGACGCGCACGATCTCGAGCAAAGGACGGGTCACCTTGCCGGCGGAGCTTCGCGAGCGGCTCGGCCTGACCCCTGGCGCCGTAGTTACCTTCGAGCTGCGCGAGGACAGCCTGCTGGTGCGCAAGAGCGTTGCGGCCGTGCACCCGGTCGACCGCCTCTACGGTTCTCTCCGTCTCGGTCACTGGGTCGACGAGCCGATCGACGAAATGCGGGGGGGCTGACTTCAGCTCACTTCGATCAGGAAATCTCCGCGCTCGAGTGCGGTCACCACCGCCGGGAGCATCCGCTCGAACCACCGGAGGAGTACTTGTCGGCGGGTGTTTCCGAGTCGGATCCAAACAACCTTCGGTCCCTCCGGCTCGATTGCCTTGAGCAGGGCGAACTCCTCATCCTTGGTCACCAGAATCGAGCCCGTGCTGTCGGCGTCGCGCCAGATCGTCCGGTCGTCGGCGTTGGTGAGACCGCGATCGAAGACGTGCTCGGCCTCGTGGCCGCGGCTGACCAGCCAGCGCGCCAGAGCCGCGGCAACTGAGCGTCGACCAGGAAACGCAATCCCGTCAGGCGCTGCGCAGAACCGGGTGATCGCTCTGAGCAGCGGCGAACTCGAGGACCGCCGTGATGTCCTCGGGCTCGAGGTAAGGATAGTCCTCGAGGATCTCCTCGCGAGTCGCACCGGCGGCGAGTTGGTCGAGCACGTCCTTGATTCGGACGCGCATTCCGCGGATGCAGGGTCTTCCACCGCACTGAGCCGGGTCGACAGTGATTCGATGAAGCTCACTCATATGACGGCTCCCTTCTGCTCGGCCATTGGCAATCCTACAAGGGTAGATCAAGCCTCGACATCGAGAGCCTGATGTCGAAGAAGATCTCTAAAGCGTCCCTCTAGCGGATCGGTTCCACTGGTCGGATGACCGAGGTAACCGGTACTCTGGTTTCTAGCATCGGTCGCTTCGAGAGTCGGCTGATGGTTTAAGGCGGCCAAGTGGACGATCTCCCGGAGGACAATGACGATCGGACGCTGCCCGTTCTCTCCGTCGATCTCAAGTTTGCGGAACAGCACTTCGACTAGCTGCACCTTCGGCAGTTGATAGCAAAGTTTCTCTCTGTAAAGAGCCCCAAGTGGATTCCCCTCAGTACGTACGGACTCTCGAGCTTGCCTTATCTCTTTTGCCGAGAAGATATACCTGTGTTCCGCGACCTCGGTTAAGGCATCGGCTATCTCCAGGTCAGTAAAGTTGTCGAATTCCACGCTTTTATGCCAGATATGGATGTACTCGCGACGTGTTATAGTTCTTTCGCGACGATATCGGGATCGTTTCTTTGCGAGTTTATCCCTGAGGCGATAGAGGGAAGTGCTCGTTCTTCCTTCATTATCTAAAATCACAAAGGCAATTGTCTGCTGCGAGTGTAGCTCTTCGATAACTCGTTCGAGGGTTCCGTAGCTGTCCTTTTTCTTGCCTTCAAAGCCCTGAACGCCCTCGAGCAGTCTCACCTGGATGCCGCAGTGGTCAAAGCCGGCTCCGTATACTCTCTTCGCCAAGTCCGGAAGGGCACTCATTTCGCCGTGCCCCTCCACGAACAACACGAGCTTCGGCTGTGGATTGAGATGATATTTGTTGGCCACGTAGCGTAAGTATCGGACATCGCCGACGTGCTGTACCTCAGAACCTCCGTCTGAGAACCTGACGCGAAGGTCACCCCCTGGAGGTGCGAGTCTTTCGCCACAGAGGTCCTGATAGAGAAGGCGAAGCATATGCTCCATTTCGTAGAGCGTTCGCGCGAGGAGGGCAGCACCCTTAAGATGTCTTTTTTGCTCCACGGCAATGAACGACACCAGGTCGTACCACCGTTCCAATGGGTCTCGATGACGGGCTGCTTGTGCTATCATCTCTTGATATTCGCGGATGTCCTCGATTCGGAAATCTGTACGCTGGAGAACGATAGAATGGTCCCAGTTGAGACAGTAGTTGTGCCAATCATTATCGTCGAATAGTGCAGGCTCGCGAAGCGTAATGGTTCGTCCATCAGTCTGGGTTTGAAAGTAGTAACGTGATGCGATCAGTTGGCAGAGCACGACAGCATCGAACCGTGGATTGCGAGCAGGCTGCAGGCTGGCGATGGTTTCGGCTGCCCATTCTCTTCGCTTCGCAAACCGCGAGGCTCCTGTGTCGCTTTCAGGAGACATCAGCCATGCAGCGTTCTCAAGGAGTGATGTTGAACGAAGCGTATAATCGAGCGTGTAAAGTTGAAATATGGAGTAGTACGGCTGCGATGTGGGGAAGCCATCGCTATCCAGGTGTGTTGACCAAGGCGAGAATGTTCGAGCTTCTGATGGTCGCAGGTGGTCGTCCACAAGCCAATCCTTGAGGTTATGGTGGTCAAAGCTTGGCCGCACGTAGTCCTCCTCGGTCTCCCCTTTCCATTCTTCATCGTCCAGGAGTCGTATGCGACGGTACTGGCTCCGTGAGGAATCGAGCCACTCGATCTTGAAGCGGGCTATTGGAAACCTGATATGAAAGAGCGGGCGGAAGATACCCAGTTCCTCAAAACGCTCGAGGAGCTCAGCGTTGACCGAAAGCGCAGCTTCGCGACAGCGGTGCAGAAAAGTAGAGAGGTCCAGAGGCGGGATGAAACGAAAGGCGTCGAGTTCGAGGAGAATGGCGAGGAGAGCACGTGGTTCGAGCTCTAGATGACGACGATCGGGCACGAGGGCACCAACTCTTTCTTCAAGTGTCCCCTAAGCGAGGATATTCTCGTTCTCGCGGAGGGGGTGGTTGGTCACTCCGTCGTCAACGCCCCCGTCCCCACCCTCTTCTTGTCCAACGCCTCCTCCCGGCTCGTCATCGTCCCCGAGGCCGACCGCATCCCGCTCCGCAGCTTCGACCGGTAGTCGTTGATCGCCCGTCCGTCGCCGCCTTCCTGCGGCGTCGGCACTACGAGTGTTTCTCCGAAGTCGACCTCGGGGAACCCCGCCGGCCCGAACCGTCCCTCCTTGCCCTTCGCCTTCTCCCCCAGCGCCTTGACGATCATCCAGGGCTGGATCGGGACCTGGTCGATGCGCACGCCCACCGCGTCGAAGACCGCGTTCGCGCAGGCGGGCATGATCGGGAGCAGCGGGCCCTGGCCGACCTCTTTGGCGCCGAAGGGGCCCTCGGGGTCGGGGTCTTCGATCAGGTAGGTGGTGACCGGGGGCATGTCGGGGAAGGTCGGGCTCTTGTACTCGAGGAGCGAGGGCATCTTGTGGACGAGGGCGTTCGAGCGGCTCTTGGGCAGGCGGCGGAAGGCCTGCTCTTCCATCATCGCCTCGCCGAGGCCCATGTAGACGCTGCCCTCGACCTGGCCGAGCACCAGAACCGGGTTGATCGCGCGGCCGACGTCGTGGGCGATCCAGACCTGGAGCGGGCGCCAGAGGCCGGTCTCCGGATCGACCTCGACCTCGATCACCGAGGCCGAGTAGGAGTACGCCGGCGAGGGGCCGACGCCGGCACCGCGGTACTTGCCCGGCGAGCGCGGCGGGATGTAGCTGCCGGTGGTGGCGAGGGTGCCGTGGAGCGCCTCGGCGACGACGCAGGCCTCGGCGAAGTCGACGCTGGTCTCCGGGTCCTCGGCGTCGAACACCCGCCGCTCGGCGAAGACGAGGCGGCTCTCGGGCACGCCGAGGTGGGCGGCGACCGCCGAGGCGATGAGCTGGCGCGCCCGCTCGGCGGCCTGGAGCGCGGCGTTGCCGACCATCAGGGTGACCCGCGAGGAGTAGCTGCCGAGGTCGACCGGGGTGAGGTCGGTGTCGGCGACGTGCAGGCGCAGGTCGGCCAGCTCGATGCCGAGCACGTCGGCGACCACCGCCGCGAGCACGCTGTCGGAGCCCTGGCCGATCTCGGTCTCGCCGCAGAAGACCGCCACGCCGCCCGAGCGGTCGAGCTTGAGCATCACCCCCGACTGCGGCATGTGGTTCCAGTAGATCGGCAGCCCCGCGCCGCACAGATAGGAGCCGCAGGCGAGGCCGAGGCCGCGGCCGTGGGGGAGCTTGCCGTAGCGCTCGCGCCAGCCCGAGCCCTCGATCACCGCCTCCATGCAGCGGCCGAGCCCCATCGAGCCGACCTTGAGCCAGTTGGCGGTGATCGTGTCGGCGGCCGCGAGGTGCCGCAGCCGAAGATCCGCCGGGTCGATCCCCAGCGCGTGCGCCGCCTTGTCGAGCTGGACCTCGAAGCCGAAGCGCGGCTGCGGCGTGCCGTGGCCGCGCTTGGGGCCGCACGGCGGCTTGTTGGTGAAGCAGCGGACGCCGTCGAAGCGGTAGGCCGGCAGGTCGTAGGTGACGGTCTGGAGCGCGCCGGTGTAGTACGTCGAGGCGACGCCGTAGCTGCCGTAGGCGCCGCCGTCGAGCGCTGTCTTCAGGTGCTGGGCGGTGATCCTGCCGTCCTTCGTGAAGCCGGTCCGGACCTGCATCAGCACCGGGTGGCGGCCGCGGTGGCAGTAGAAGACCTCCTCGCGGGTCAGCGTGATCTTGACCGGCCGGCCGAGCACCAGCGCCATCTTGGCGGCCGCGATCTCGTGGTTGAACGGGTCGCTCTTGCCGCCGAAGCCGCCGCCGTTGGGGGTCGCCACCACGCGCACCCGCGAGGCCGGCAGCTCGAGCACCCGGGCGAGCGCCCGGTGGACGTAGTGCGGGGTCTGGGTCGACGAGTAGACGGTCACCCGGCCCTCGTCTTCGGGCACCGCGACCGCGGCGTGCTGCTCCATCGGCAGGTGGGTGTTGCCGTCGTAGAAGAGGACGTCCTCGAGCACCAGGTCGGCGGCCTCGAAGCCGGCGTCGACGTCGCCGAAGCGCATCGAGATCAGCTTGTGGACGTTGCCGCCGTCGCTGTAGTCGTGAATCCGCGGCTCCGGGGTGGCGAGCGCCTCCTCGACCGAGGCGATGGTCTCGAGCGGCTCGTAGTCGACCGCGACCGCCAGCGCCGCCTCGACCGCCGCGTCCTCGGTGGCCGCGGCGACCGCGGCCACCGGGTCGCCGACGAAGCGAACGACGTCGGGGCAGAGGGCGTGCTCGTCCTGGGAGACCGGCAGGATGCCGAACGGGATCGGCATCGCCTCGCCGGTCAGCCGGCCGAGGTAGCCGGGGACCCGCTCGGCGGCGGCGAACTCGATCCCCCGGATGCGCGCGTGCGGCACCGTGCTGCGCACCAGCCGAAGGAAACACATCCGCGGGAAGACCAGGTCGTCGGCGAAGCGGGTGACGCCGGTGACCTTCGCCCGGCCGTCGACCCGGCGGAAGGCGGTGCCGATCAGGTGCCGGGGCTCGCGGACGGTCTTCTCGGCGGGCTCGGTGCGGTCTTTGCGCAGGGGCTGGGACATCGTGGTGCCAGTCTATCGCGCGCGGCACGGCGCCGTGCCGGCATCGGCCGCGGGCGCGCCGTCTCGCAGTGCTTGCCCATGGTGCGGCGCCATGTGCTATGCTGTTGCGACATTAACAGTCATATCGGGTGGAGGGTGCGCAAGGGGCCCGTGGGCCTGCTGGCCGCGCTCGCAGTCCTCGTTGGCGCGACCGCGGCCTTCGCGGTCACCGACAAGCAGCAGATCCACGACGAGATGCGGGCGATCGCGACCGAGATGCGGGCGCTCAGGGAGGCCGCCAAGGGGCCCGTCGACGGGCGCGACCCGCTCGGCGGACAGGGAGGGCCGGCTCCGCCCGCCGGCTGCGCCGTCACCGAGACCGTGTTCACCAACACACGCCGGTGGCGATCCCGGCCGGGCCGGTGGTGGTCACCTCGACGATCACCGCGAGCGGCGCCGACCCCGCGCTCTACGACTTCGACGTGATGACCGCGATCACCCACACCTTCCCCGCCGACCTCGACATCACCCTGACGTCGCCGACCGGCATCGTGGTCACCCTGACCACCGACAACGGCGGCGACAACGCCGACGTCTTCAACGGCACGCTGTGGGACGACCAGGCCAACCCGGGCGGGCAGGTACCGTACACGAGCAACGCCGGCCTGGTGACCGACCACCCCTACGTCGACGGGACGACGGCGACGCCGCTGGTGCCCGAGGAGGAGCTCGGCGCCTTTCTCGGCGCCTTTCCCTCCGAGGATCCGAACGGCACCTGGACGCTCACGATCTCCGACGACACCGGGGCGGATGCGGCGTCGGGTGGAGCGCTAGGCCGGGGCGGCCGCCGCACGCAGAACGACCGTCATCCTCGGTCTCGAGAAACCGGCCTCAACCCGGCGGCGGGGCGCCGTAGAGCGCCTCGCGGGCCGGTGGCCGGTCCTCGCCCCGCAGCTTCGCGGCCGCCCACTCCACGGCCTCGACGATCTTGTGGTAGCCGGTGCACCGGCAGAGGTTGCCGGCGAGCGCCTGGCGGATCTCCTCGCGGCCGGGCTCGGGGTCGGCCGCGAGCAGCGCCTTGGCGGCCATCAGGATGCCGGGGGTGCAGTAGCCGCACTGGGCGGCGCCGAGGTCGGCGAACGCCGCCTGCAGCGGGTGCAGCTCGTTGCCGCGCTGGAGCCCCTCGACGGTCTCGATCTCCCGCCCCGCCATCTCGGCCGCCAGCGCCAGGCACGAGAGCACCGGCCGGCCGTCGACCAGCACCGTGCAGGTGCCGCACTCCCCCAGCTCGCAGCCGTGCTTGGTGCCGGTTAGCCCCAGCTCCTCGCGCAGCACCTCGAGCAACGTGTGGTGGGTCGGGAAGGCGACCGTGCGCTCCTCGCCGTTGACGCGGAGGGTGAGGGTGGTGGTGGCGTCGGGCATCGCCGGGCCATCTTCGGCCGGTGCGGGCGGGCTGTCAAGGGCACCCGCCGCCCGGATCCGCCTCGCCCCGTGCCGGCCGAAGGGGCGTGAATCGGCAATTTTTTCCCTCCTTCCGCTGCCACTTTTCCTCTTCCGGCGACACACTGTCTTGTGAGGCGGCCGGTCACGGCCGTTCAGGCCGAGGTGCGAGCCGCCGGGAAGGGAGTAGTTATGCTGAAGCGGACCTGGTCTTTCCTCCTCGTCATCGCGCTCTTCGCCGCCCCTGCAGCGGCCTTCGCCGCCGGCCCTGACCGCGCCACGCCCGACCGCGGGCCGAGTCTCGTGCAGCGGATGTGGGAAGAGCTCCTGCGGTTCATCGACCTTGACGGAGACGACTTCGGGGAGAGGATTCGCGAGCCCGAGGGGCCGCGGAGCGTCTCAGCTGCGGACGACACCGGCGGTCACGTTGATCCTGACGGTTAGGTGATTCGCCGCTCGGGGGCACTGGAGGCGTCGCACCGGTGCCCCCTTCCGTATCACGTATTTCGTGGGTATACTTACTACCCTAGTCGAGGGGATTCCGTCTTCGGTGGAGGGACCGCACATGTCGTGTGGGGATGACTGGGATGCGCTGCACGCGTCGCTGGGGACCTGCTTCGAGAGGGATCGAGAGCGCGACATGGTGCGCGTCACTGCCGCCGATGGCACGGAGATCGAGGTTCCGGGTCCGGATCTGCGGGAGTGCCTGAGTTGGCTCTCGTCGGAGGCCACCGTCCCGGCGCCCAGCCCCTACGGCGAACTCCTCGACCGCTCGCGCGCCCGCTTGCGAGAGGTGGAGGTTCGGGTGTCGCGCGAGGAGCGTGACGCGCAGCGGGCATTGGTTGACCTGTTGGGACGGGGACGCGAGGAGCGTACTGCGCTGGTGGCGGCCGACGAGCGGCTTCGCACCTACAGCCTCGCCCGCCGCGCTGCAGAGCAGTCGCGGAACCACGTCCTGGTCGACCCCACGATGTCGTTCGAACTGGCTCTGCTCGGTCGAGAGATCGCCTCTCAGCTCGACCCGCAGATCTACGGCGCAGCGCAGGTGAGGAACCTCCAGGCGTATACCGAAGCCGTCTACGGGAACGGGCTTCGAGTCACCGGCGACCTCCGTGGGGCGATCCACGCCTTCAGGCTGGCCCACGACTACCTCGACCTTGGCGGCGACGATCCGTTCGAGACGCTCGAGGTCGAGGATCTCGAGTGCTCGCTCTGGCGCAGCATGAGGGATTTTCCCCGGGCGCTCGAACTGGCGGAGCGCCTCGTCGAGGGCAACCTCGAACTGGGGCAGACCGAAGCCGCCGCTCGCGGCCTCCTGAAGCGCGCAATGGTTCTCGATGAGATGGATGAGGACGAGGAGGCCATCGCGGCACTGGAGATCGCCACGAAATGGGTGGCTGAATCCAGCGACACTCTGCTCGTCTTTTCGATCCGCCACAGCCTGGCGATCTGCCTAGCGCGGACTGGCCGAGTCGCCGAGGCCGGCGCGATTCTCGAGGAGAACCGCGACCTCTATCAGCACGTCTCCTCACCCAAGGTCGACGGCTGCCGTCTCTGGCTGGAGGGCCTGATCGCTCTGGGCTCCGACGACCTGCCCGCCGCCGCCGCCGCGCTGAGCCGCGCACGGGACGTCCTCGAGATCCACGGCTTCCCCTACGACACCGCCCAGGTCTCCCTCGACCTTGCCGCCGCCCTCGGCGGCCTCGGGCGCACCGCGGAGGTCCGCGACCTCGCCGCCGCGACCTATGCCTTCATGGAGTCGCGCGAGGTGCATCCCGACGCCCTCGCCGCGCTCGCGGTCTTCCGCCAGGCGGCGGCGCGCGAGGAGCTGAGCCGCGAGCTGCTGCGCGGGATCGCCCAGCGGCTCAGCCGCGCGTCCTCGTTCGCTCCTCCCGCGGCTTCCTGAGGCGCCGCCTCCGGCGTCTCCCCGCACTCGTGTCGCGTGTCCGCGGCGCCTCGCCGACCCCGCGCCGCCGCCGTCAGAACGCCGTCGTGTCGCCGCGGCTGGCGAAGGCGCGAGGCGGGTTCTCGTAGGTCTTCGGCGTGCCGGTGACGGTGTCGGTCACGGTCAGGGTGAACGGCACGTTCGAGAGCGAGCCGTAGAAGACCCACCAGCGGCCGTTGACCGCGCGGCCGTCGAGCACCTTGACGAACAGCTCGAGGTTGCTCCCGCGGAAGAACCAGAAGGCGCCGCTGTCGCCGGTCAGCGGATGGGTGTGCCCGACGCCCGAGCCGCCCTGGAAGTCCTCCCACTCGACCTCGACGCGGAAGCGCCCGCCGTTGAGGCAGAGGACGGTGTCGCCCGGAACGCACGGGCCGCCCGAGCTCCCCGGGGCGGTGGTGGCGACGGGCGGCGCGGGCCCGCCGGCCGATGCGCCCGCCGTCGACACCTCGCCGGCGCTCGCCGACGCCACCGCCGCCCCGAGAGCGGGCGCCGGGAGCGGGAAGCCGCGGGTGTCGCCGCGGCTGGCGAAGGTGCGCGGCGGGTTCTCGTAGGCGCGCTCCTCGCCGGTGTCGGTGTCGCGCAGGACGAGCGTGAACGGGACGTTCGAGAGCGAGCCGTAGAAGACCCACCAGAAGCCGTTGACCGTGCGGCCGTCTAGCAGCTTGACCGCCAGCTCGAGGTTGGTGTCGCGGAAGAACCAGAAGGCGCCGGTGTCGCCGGTCAGCGGAACGGCGTGGCCGGGTCCGGAGCCGCCCTGGAAGTCCTGCCACCCCACCCGCACCTCGAAGCGGCCGCCGTTGAGGCAGAGGGTGACGTCGTCGGGCGCGCACGGCGAGGTGTCGGGGCCGGCGACCCAGACTCCACGGTCGGTGCCCGCGAACAGCCGCTTCGGATCGCCGGCGACCGCCAGGTCGAAGGCGCCGCTCAGCCGGTCGGAGGGCGCGGTGCCGAGCGGCCACCAGGTGGCACCGCGGTCGAGGCTGCGGAAGACGTCCTCGTCGCCGGCGGCGGCGTAGACGGTCGAGGGATGGATCGGATCGAAGAGCAGGTCGAGGAAGGGAACCCCGGGGAGTCCGGAGCCGAACGGGTGCCACGAGTCGCCGGCGTCGACGGTCTCGACCAGCCCGGTCTCGGGTACCCAGCCGAGGAAGCGGTCCGGCGTATGCGGATCACCGGCAAGCTCGACCAGCCGGTCGAACGGATCGATCCCCGAGCGGTCGGTCTCCTCGAAGGTGATCCCGCCGTCCGAACTGCGCAGCAGGGTCGCGCCGAAGAAGCCCGGGCTGACGCTCACGAGCAGGGTCCGCGGTTCCGCCAGCCCGCCGGCGCCGAAGGCGAGCTCGTAGGACGACTCGATGCCGCCTCCGGCCACGGGCTCCCAGGTGACGCCGCCGTCGTCGCTGCGCTGGACGGAGGTCGGATCCTCGCTGAACGGCAGGAGGAGCCGTACGGCGACGAACGCGACGTCCGGGTCGTCGGGGTCGGTCCACAAGCCGAACAGGAACTCGTCGGACCCGAAGGTGCTCGCCGTCTCCCAGGTGACGCCGCCGTCGAGGCTCCGGAAGACGGTGCGGGCACTTCGCGCGTAGACCCGCGACGGGTCGGCGCTGGTCTCGACCTCTCGCGGGCTGCTGCCGGCCGGGCCGCTGAGGACGACGGTCCAGGTCCCGCCGGCGTCGCCGCTGCGGTAGAGCCGGCCGTCGAAGGTCGTGGCGAGCAGCCGGCCGCCGGTGTCGGGCCGGCCGTCGAGGTCGACGACGTCGTGGGCGCTCAGACCGGCGGTGGCGAGCTGCCAGGTCTCGCCGCCGTCGGAGCTGCGGTGGGGGCCGACGGTGGTGCCGGCGTAGACGACGCCCGACCCCCCGGGATCGGGCGCGATCGCGAGGACCACGCCCGGCAGCCCGGCGACCGTCTCCCAGGTGACGCCGCCGTCCGCGCTCACCTCGAGCATCCCCGGGCCGCGTCCCCACAGGCGGTCGGGATCGGCGGGGTCGGGGACCAAGTCGGGGACGAACCCGGGGCCCGGCCCGACCAGGGTCCAGGAGGTGCCGCCGTTTGCGGTCTCGTAGATCCCGCCGGCGGTCGCGGCCCACAGCGCCCCGGGCGTGCCGGGCACCGCGGCGAGCGCCCCCACCTGCAGCGCGTCGCCGGCCAGCCCGCCGCTCGCCGGCTGCCAGGAGGCGCCGCCGTCGGCGCTGCGGTAGACGCCCTGGTTGGTGGACGCCCAGATCGTCGTGCCGGCGGCGTCGAAGGTCAGGTCGTTGACGCCCACCGAGGGGTCGGGCTCGCCCGGCAGGTCGATGGTCGGGAAGCTGTCGAGGAACTGCCAGGAGGCGCCATCGTCGGTGCTCTTGTGGATGCCCTGGAAGGAGAAGGCGTAGACGACGCCCGGCAGCAGCGGGTCGGCGGTCAGCGCCTGGTCGGCGCCGCCGGTCTCGGCTTGCGGGATCGAGACGTCGATCCAGGTCGTGCCGCCATCCGGGCTGCGCTGGGTGAGCCCACCACCTTCGGCGGCGTACAGCGCGCCGCCGGCGCCGCGCTCGAGATCGAAGACCGTGCCGAACCCGTTCGGGCTGTCCGGCAGGATCGTCCAGGTGGCGGCGCCGTCGAGGCTGCGGAAGACGCCCGAGGCGGTGCCGGCGTAGACGACGTCGGGGTCGCCGGGATCGACCAGCAGCGCGGTGACCGACCCGCCGTCGGGGCCGGTCGGGGCCCAGACGTTCGCCACGGCGAGGGTGGCGGGGAGCAGCAGCGCGAGCACGATGGCGGTCGCGAGCGGGGCGGACGGCGGCAGACGGTGCGGGTGGGCGGGCATCCTCGGTCTCCTCCTGCGGGCGTGGCGCCGGTCGATTCGATGCTTTTATAGCATAGATACGGACGCCGGCCGACCCTTGTCACAGGGTCCCGCGCCGCCGCGCTCAGAACGCCGCGGTGTCGCCGCGGCTGGCGAAGGTGCGCAGCGGGTTCTCGTAGGTGCGCGGCGTGCCGGTCTCGGTGTCGGTGACGGTCAGCGTGAACTCGACGTTGGACAGCGAGCCGTAGAAGACCCACCAGCGGCCGTTGACCGCGCGGGCGTCGAGCACCTTGACGAACAGCTCGAGGTTGCTCTCATGGAAGAACCAGAAGGCGCCGGTGTCGCCGGTGAGCGGGTGGACCCGGCCTGGCCCGGAGCCGCCCTCGAAGTCCTGCCACTCGACCTCGACCCGGAAGCGCCCGCCGGCCAGGCAGAGCGCGGTGTCGCTCGGGACGCACGCGCCGCCCGAGGTGCCGGCGTCGGTCGTCACCCCGGTCGCCGGCTCGGCGGGCAGGAGCGCCGCCAGCCCGCCGGAGGGATCGGCCGCCGTCAGGGGGCCGGGGAGCCTGAGCGACCCGCCGGCCGGAACCGGGACCGGTTCCCCGAACCCGCGGGTGTCGCCGCGGCTGGCGAAGGTGCGCGGCAGGTTGGGGTAGAAGCGCTCCGCGCCGGTCTCGGTGTCGCGTACGGCGAGGGTGAACGGGACGTTGGAGAGCGAGCCGTGGAAGACCCACCAGAAGCCGTTGACGCCGCGCCCGTCGAGCAGCTTGACCGCCAGCTCGAGGTTGCTCTCGCGGAAGAACCAGAAGGCGCCGGTGTTGCCGGTCAGCGGCACGGCGTGGCCGGGCCCCTCGCCGCCCTGGAAGTCCTGCCAGTGCACGCGCACCTCGAACCGGCCGCCCTCGAGGCAGAGGGTGACGTCGTCGGGCGCGCACGGCGAGGCGTCGGGGCGGAGCGCCCAGACGCCTCGGTCGGTGCCGGCGAACAGGACCGCAGGTTCGCCGGTGACGCCGAGGTCGAGCCGGCCGCCGAGCCGGTCGCTGCGCGCCGCGCCGATCGGGAACCAGGTGGTGCCGCCATCAACGCTGCGGAACGAGCCCGCGAACTCCGACGCCGCGTAGACGGTGCCGGGGGTGGTCGGATCGAAGAACAGCCGGTCGGCCCCCGGCAGCCCGAAGCCGAAGAGGTGCCACGAGCCGCCGGCGTCGAGCGTCTCGACCGGACCGAACGAGGCGCAGCAGCCGAGGAAGCGCCCCGGCCTCCGCGGGTCGGCGGCGAGGTCGGCAAGGACGTTGAACTCGTCGAAGAAGCCGGTGTCGAGCGGCTCCCAGGTGACGCCGCCGTCGACGCTGCGCAGGAGGTCGACGCCCAGGAGGAAGCTCTCGGTCGTGGTGAAGAGCGCGACCGGCGGCGCGCCGGGGCCGCCCGGGCCGAACTCGAGGTCGTGGACCTCCACCTCGCGGCCCTCCCACACGGTCTCCCAGGTCGCGCCGCCGTCGGCGCTGCGCAGCAGGTAGGTCGCGTACTCGGCGAACAAGATGGTCTCCCGGCCGGCGGCGAACACGACGTCGGGTTCCTCTGGATCGGCCCAGACGCGGACCATGAACAACGGCTCGAACGCCGCCGCCGCCTGCCAGGTCAGGCCGCCGTCGAGGCTGCGGCGCAGGGTGTTGCCGCTGCTCGCGTAGACCCGGCTCGGGTCCGCCGGGCTGCTCGCGACGCTGTAGACGTCGCCGCCGACCAGGTGCCAGGGCGCGCCGAAGTCGGTGCTGCGGTAGAGCAGGCCCGCCCGGGTCGCGGCCAGCACCCGCCCGGGGGCCTCGGGCCGGGCGTCGAGGTCGATGATCTGGTGGGCGTAGAGGCCGGGGTTGACCCGGTTCCAGATCGCCCCGCCATCGATGCTGCGGTGGACGCCGCCGGCGCTGCCCGCGTAGACCCTGCCCGACCCTCCAGGGTCGACGGCGACCGACTCGACCCCGTCGGGCAGCTCGTCCACCAGGCTCCAGGTGGCGCCGCCGTCGTCGCTGACGTGGAGCGATCCGAAGAGGGTCGCCCACAGCCTCTCGGGGTCGGTCGGGTCGGCGACCAGGGCGCGGACGAAGCCGGGAGCGAAGCCGACCAGGGTCCAGTGGTCGCCGCCGTCGGCGGTCTCGTAGACGCCGGTCGTCGTCGTGGCGTAGAGCCTCCCCGGCACGCCGGGCGCGGCGGCCAGCGCCCGCACCCGCCGGTCGACGCCGAGGCCGCCGCTCGCGCTCTGCCAGGTGTCGCCGCCGTCGGCGCTGCGGTAGACGCCGTCGACGGTGCCGGCCCAGAGCGTCGAGCCGGCGGCGTCGAAGGTCAGGTCGAGGATCTCGAGCGGGTCGCCGGGTTCTCCCGGGTCGCTCGGGAAGTCCGGCAGCGAACTCCAGGCGGACCCGTCCCACTGGTTCATGCCGAAGAACGAGCCGGCGAAGGCGACGCCGGGCGACAGCGGATCGAGGGCCAGGGTCTGATTCAGGCCCTCGACGTCGGGGATCGAGAGGTCGTCCCAGATCCCTTGGTAGGAACCTCCGGTGGGCGGCAGCCGGTGGATCTTGCCTCCCTCGCCGGTCACCCAGAGGTCGCCCTCGACCCCCCGGTGGATCTCGAGGAGGACGTGGAGGAACCCCTCGGGGCTCTCCGGCGACACGTCGAAGATCCCCGAAGGGCTCTCCGGGAGGGCCGACCACGAGAGGCCGCGGTCGGTGCTGAGGAAGACTCCGGAGCCGGCGGTGGCGGCGAGGACGCGCCGGGCATCCTCGGGATCGACGAGCAGGGCGGTCACGGTGCCGCCCTCGGGGCCGGCGGGGGTCCAGCGTGGGCCCGGGTGCCCGGGGGGTAGCTCGTCGGCGGGCAGCGGCGCGGTCGAGCAGGCGACCAGGACGAAAGGCAGGAGGCGGCGGAGGAGGGGCACTCTCGGCTCCTTTCGAGCTCGCCGGACGGAATGTCGCAAGAGCATATCATCAAGCGACGTGCACCACCACCTCGCGTCGCCGCGGCCGCCGGCGATGCTCCCAGAGGAAGATCCCCTGCCAGGTGCCGAGCGCCAGCCGCCCGCCGACGACCGGGATGCCGAGCGAGACCGAGGTCAGCGCGGCCTTGACGTGCGAGGGCATGTCGTCGGGGCCCTCGGCGGTGTGGGTGTAGAGCGGGTCGTCCTCGGGCACCAGCCGCTCGAGCCAGCGCTCGAGGTCGCGGCGCGCCGAGGGGTCGGCGTTCTCCTGGATGGTCAGGCTGGCCGAGGTGTGGCGCACGAACACCGTGCACAGCCCCTCGGCGACGCCGCTGGCGGCGACCACGCGCGCGACCTCGTCGGTGATCTCGTGAAGCCCGCACCCGGGCGCCTGGATGCCGAGGGTTTCGACCACCACCGCCTCCTAGAACCAGTCCTTGCGCTTGAAGAAGACCAGCATCAGCGCCGCGATCACCGCCATCACGACCATCACCACCGGGTAGCCGAGCCGCCAGCGAAGCTCCGGCATCCACTCGAAGTTCATGCCGTAGACGCCGGCGATGAAGGTCAGCGGGATGAAGATGGTGGCGATGATCGTCAGCACCTTCATCACCTCGTTCATGCGGTTGGAGAGGCCGGACAGGTAGGCGTCGAGCATGCCGGCGGCCAGCTCGCGGTAGGTCTCGACGAAGTCGAGCGCCTGGATGGTGTGGTCGTAGCAGTCGCGCAGGAAGACCTTGGTCTCGGCGGTGACCAGCCCCGACGGGTCGCGGTCGAGCGCCTGGATGACCTCGCGCATCGGCCAGGCGACCCGGCGCAGCAACAGCAGTTCCCGGCGCACCCCGTAGATCCGGCCCAAGACCTCGCGATCGGGGTCGGCGACCACCTCCTCCTCCAGCTCCTCGAGCCGCTCGCCGAAGCGCTCGAGCACCGGGAACAGCTCGTCGATCACGGCGTCGAGCAGGGCGTAGGCGAGGTAGTCGGCGCCGGCGCCGCGGATCCGCGAGCGTGCCGCGCGGATCCGCTCGCGCACCGCCTCGAAGGCCCGGCAGGGGGTCTCCTGGAAGGTCAGCACGAACCCCTGCCCGAAAAACAGCGACACCTGCTCGGCAGCCAGCGTCTCGCCCAGCTCGACCGCCTTGGCGATCACGAAGCGGTGGTCGCCGTAGTCCTCGGTCTTCGGCCGGTGGCCGGTGTTGAGGACGTCCTCGAGCGCCAGCGGATGGAGGCCGAAGCGCTCGCCGAGCCGGCGCAGGGCGTCGAGGTCGTGCAGGCCGAGGACGTCGATCCAGATCACCGCGGCGCCCGGCGCCACCGGGGCGCCCGGTCGGTCGGGTCCGGCGCGCCGGTCGAGGTCGTCGACCGAGGTCGAGGTCCACTCCTCGGCCCCGTCGGGGCCATAGGCGAGGATGCGCAGGGTCGCGGTCGCCGCCCCGGGCTCGCGCCGCTCCCGAGCCACCAGAGTGCCGGGCGAGGAGCCCGGCGGCGAGGCCTTGCGCACGCCGCGCAGGAGATGCCGATCCCGGCTCCTCGGGCGCTTCCTGGTCACGGCTCGAAGCGGTATCCCACGCCGCGCACGCTGTGGATGTGACGGGGGCGCCAGGAGGACTCCTCGAACGCCCGGCGCAGCGAGACGATGACGTTGTCGACCACCCGCGTGTTCGGGTGGTGGGGCAGCTCCCAGACCTCGGCCAGCAGCTCCCGGCGTGAGATCGCCTGGCGTTGCCGCTCGGCGAACAGCCGCATCACCGCCAGCTCCTTGCGCGACAGCTCGACCACTCCCTGGCGGGTCTTCGCCTGGTAGGTCTTGAAGTCGACCCAGAAGTCGCCGAAGCGGAAGCGCCCCTCCTCGCCGCCGGAGGCGGCGCTCGACCACGCCACCCGGCGCAGCAGGCCCTCGGCGCGGGCGAGTAGCTCTGCGAGGTCGAACGGCTTGGTGACGTAGTCGTCGGCGCCCAGCTTGAGGCCGTAGACGACATCGTCGGGCTGGCCGGCGGCGGTGAGCATCAGCACCGGGGTCAGGTCGCCGCCGGCGCGCAGGCGCCGGCAGACCTCGAAGCCGTCGACGCCGGGCAGCCGGACGTCGAGCACGACCAAGTCGTAGCGGCCGGCCGCCAGGCGCTCGAGCGCGCCCTCGCCGTCGGCGGCGAGGTCGACCCGGTAACCCTTGTGGCGGAAGTTGACCGCCAGGCCCTCGGCGATCGCCTCCTCGTCCTCGACCACCAGCAGCCGGGGCGCCGGCGCCTCCGGCGCGGGCGCGTTGGCCTCCCGGTGGTCCGGGTCGGCAGCCGCCGGCCGCGCCTCCGCGCCCTCCCTCGCCGCTCCGCCCTCGCTCACGGCGCACCTGAGGCAGGCAGCTCGACCACGAAGCGGGCGCCGGGCCTTCCTTCCTGGGAGTGCGCATGCACGCCGCCGCCCATCTCGCGCACCAGGCCGGAGACGATCGACAGCCCGAGCCCGCTGCCGCCGCGCCGCCGGCCGTCGCCGCGCGCCTGGTAGAAGCGATCGAAGATTTTTTTCAGCTCTTTCTTCGGAACCCCGACGCCGTCGTCCTCGACCTCGATCACCACCGTGCCGTTGCGGTCGGAGACCCGGCACCTCACCTCGCCGCCGCGCTCGGAGAAGCGCTCGGCGTTGTCGAGCAGGTTGTCGAGCACCCGGCGCAGGGCGTCGTCGGTGGCGAGCACCCGCGCCTCCGAGTCGACCCGCGCCGACAGGTGCACGCCGCGGCGCTCGATGCGATCGCGAGCGCTCCTGAGATATCGGGCGAAGAACGGCCCGAGCGCCAGCGGCTCGAGCTCGAGGCGGACCTTGCGAGCGACCAGCCGGCTGCTCTCGAGCACGTTGTCGACCAGCGTCCCCATCCGCTCGGCCTGCTCGAGGATGAAGCGCGCCGAGCTGGCCCCCTCGGCGGCCGACAGCCCGGGCTGCTGGAGCGTCTGGGCGTGGAGCTTGATCGCGGCGAGCGGCGAGCGCATCTCGTGGCTGATGTTGGAGACGAACTCCTCGTGCTGCGCCGAGTACCGCCGCGCCGCCAACGCCTGCGCGAGCTGGTAGCTGACCCCGACGATCAAGAGCGCCAGGAGCGCACAGCCGATCGTCAGCACCACCCAGTGCAGCCCCCCCGCCGCCACTCCGACCCGGTCGCCCAGCTCGTTGAGCCGCGCCCGCGCCGACAGCGCGTAGACCACCCACACCACCAGCAGAGCGATCGCCGTCAGCAGCGACAGCAGAAACGCGGCGACGATCGGGGTGGAGCGCTTCCTGGACATGGGCGTGGCGCCCGGGGGCGCCCTCGAATGCTACCGCAGGGGCTTGCGCGGCCCGTTCCGCCGGACCGCATCCTCGATCTGACCGCCCCCTGACAGACGTCTGACCGCGCTTGACCGCTATGCGAGAGACACTTTGTCCGTCCGCACCTCCCGCGGGCCGAGAGGAGTACGTCCGAGATGATCGAGCCGTTGACCGAGAAGCCGAGGCTGGTGCTGACCTGGAAGGGGATGCCGTTCGTCCTCGTCCACGTCGCTTGCCTGGCCGCGTTCTGGCTGCCGTTCTCGTGGTCGCTGGTGGCGCTGGCCGCCGGGCTCTACCTGGTGCGGATGTTCGCGATGACCGGGTTCTACCACCGCTATTTCTCCCACCGCACCTACAAGACCAGCCGCGCCTTCCAGCTCGTGATGGCGGTGGTCGGGCTGACCGCGCTGCAGAAGGGGCCGCTCTGGTGGGCGGCGCACCACCGGCAGCACCACCGCTACAGCGACCGCCACGGCGACGTCCACTCGCCGGGGCTGCAGGGGTTCCTGTGGGCGCACTTCGGGTGGATCCTCTCCACCGAGCACCACGAGACCGACTACGACCGGGTCGCCGACCTCGCGCGCTACCCCGAGCTGGTGTGGCTCAACCGCTGGCACGTCGTGCCGGGGATCGCGCTGGCGGCCGTGCTGCTCGCCGCCGGGGGCCTCCCGGCGTTCATCTGGGGCTTCTGCATCTCGACGGTGCTGACCTGGCACGTCACCTTCTCGATCAACTCGCTGACCCACATGATCGGCCGCCGCCGCTTCCGGACCAATGACGACAGCCGCAACAGCCTGGTGATGGCGATCCTGACCCTCGGCGAGGGCTGGCACAACAACCACCACCACTACAAGGCCTCGACCCGCCAGGGCTTCTACTGGTGGGAGATCGACGTCACCTACTACGTCCTGCGCCTGATGGCGGCGGTCGGGCTGGTCTGGGACCTCAAGGAGCCGCCGATGGAGCGGCTCGAGCAGGATCGGATCGACCGGCGGCGCGAGGACGGCGCGGCGGAGAAGCTGGCGGCCTGAGCGGGTGGGGCTGGCGGCGGCCGGGCGGCCTTAGCCCCCGGCCAGCTCGCGGTGGCGGAAGCAGCTCGTCAGGTGGTCGTTGACCATCCCGCCGGCCTGCATCAGCGCGTAGCAGATCGTCGGGCCGACGAACGAGAAGCCGCGCCGCTTCAGCTCCTTGCTCATCGCCTGCGACTCGGCGGTCTCGGCCGGGAGGTCTGCGAGCCGCCGCCGGCGGTAGACGATCGGCTCGCCGCCGACGAAGCCCCACATCAGCTCCGACAGCGTCTCGCCGGCCTCGTGCAGGGCGACGACGGCGCGGGCGTTCTTGATCGCGCTCTCGACCTTGGCCCGGTTGCGGATGATCCCGGCGTCGGCGAGCAGGCGCTCGACGTCGCGGTCGCCGAACCGCGCCACCCGCTCGAACTCGAAGCCCGCGAAGGCGCGCCGGTAGCCCTCGCGGCGGTGGAGGATTGTGCGCCACGACAGCCCCGCCTGGGCGCCGTCGAGCACCAGGTGCTCGTAGAGCCCCCGCTCGTCGCGCAGCGGCACCCCCCACTCCTCGTCGTGGTAGGCGAGCATCAGCTCGTCGTCGCCGGGCCAGGCGCAGCGGCGGCGGCCGTCGGGGCAGAGGGGGGCGCGGTCGGTCATCTGCGGGCGATCCTAACCGACCTCGGAGCCGCGCCGGACTTGGCCGTTTCCTGTGCTGGCCGTGAACTTGACACTTATGTCTAGCATGACTAGGATGCCGTGAGTGACAAGCTCGCCGCCGTTCACCGCCGACGGCATGCTGCCACCCGGCGACTACGAGCTCACGCTTACGGAGTTGCGTGGCTCGACCCTCGTGATCGGTCCCGGAGCCGATTACCCGAACTGGGATGTCCCGTGGCGAAGGCGGCTCGTCGACAACCTGGAGATCCTCGTCGAGCAGCTCCGGGATTGGGACCCGGCGCAGCGGCGCCCGTACCGCGGTTATCCAAAAAAGCAGCTTCCGATGTGGCACCAATATCGCGTCGAGCTGTATCCGCACGTCGGCCAGCCGTCCGGCATCCGTGACCGCTTCGGCAATGAACTGGAGTTTCCGTCAGCGTTCCGGCTGTCGCGGCGGGACGGGCGGCCACGGGGAATCGTGAAGATCGGAGCAAGACCATGATTCGAAGCGAGACGGAGTACCAGGAAGCCGTTCGGCGGCTCGGGGAGGAGGAGAAGCGGCTCGTCGAGCAGGAGGCGAAGCTGCGAGAGATGGGTCTCGGCACCGACGAGGTGAAGCGCGCCCTCGATCCGTTTCGATCGTTCCATCTGCAGCTCGTCGAGGAGGTCGAGGGCTACGAGCGGCTCAAGCGAGGCGACCTCGGCGAGCTGAGCAACCTCCACGGGTTGGGCCGCAGTCTGGTGGCCTTGCGAATCGCGCTCGGCCTGACGCAGCGTGAACTCGCCGCAAGGCTGGGAGTTCACGAGTCGCAGGTTTCACGTGACGAGCGGAACGAGTATCACGGGGTCACGGTGGAGCGGGCCAGCCGCATCCTCGATGCACTGGGCGTACACCTCACGAGCCAGTTCCAGGGGCCGCTGACGCCACCGTCGAAGGTCATGGCGGAAGGTGGGCGAGCCCACGGCTAAGGCTTTGGCGAGAGCGAGACGCATTTCGCGCGGCCGAGCCTCCATGCCGATAGACTCGGGTCCGGCGCTGTCCCTGCGCAAACGACGATGAACGTCTTTTCGGTCCGAGACCGCCTGATCGAGGACTACGAGTCCTACATTCGCAGCTTCATCCGGATCCGCGATTCGCGGATCGACCGGAAGGTGAGTGAGGAGCTCGACTCCGGCGCGCTGTGGCCGAAGCCCCTGATCCAGCTCAACCCGGCCTTCGAGCGCGGCAGCGCGATCGACGAGCTGGTTGACGAGGGTGTGTTCCATAAGGGCTGCCGGCGGATCTTCCGGACCCGGAAGTCCGAGGCCGACCCGGAAGGACGCCCGCTCTTCCTCCACCGCCACCAGGAGGACGCAGTTCGGACCGCCCGGACCGGCGCGAGCTATGTACTGACCACCGGCACGGGGTCGGGCAAGAGCCTCGCCTACATCGTTCCGATCGTCGACCAGGTCCTCCGCCGCGGTTCCGGCCGGGGCATTCAGGCCATCGTGGTCTACCCGATGAACGCCCTGGCCAACAGCCAGGTGGGGGAGCTCGAGAAGTTCCTCGACGTGGGCTTCGAGCGCCGCCCGGTGAGCTTCGCCCGCTACACCGGGCAGGAGAGCGAGGAGGACCGCCAGGAGATCTGGGCCCACCCTCCGGACATCCTGCTGACCAACTACGTGATGCTGGAGTTGATCCTGACCCGCCGCGACGAGCGGCAGCTGATCGAGGCGGCCCAGGGGCTGCGCTTCCTGGTCCTCGACGAGCTCCACACCTATCGTGGCCGGCAGGGGGCCGACGTCGCGCTCCTCCTGCGCCGGACCAAGAACCTCCTTTCCGCGGACGAGCTGCAGCTCGTCGGCACCTCGGCGACGCTCGCAGGAGCCGGCACCCACGAGCAGCAGCAGCGGGAGGTGGCGGCGCTCGCGACCCGGCTCTTCGGCTCCGAGGTGCGGCCGGTGCACGTGATCGGCGAGACACTCCGACGCGCCACGCTCCCCGCCGATCCCGAAGACCCGGAGTACCTCGCGGCTCTCCGCCGCCGCGTCGCCGGCGAAAGCCCGCCCGCCGCGGACTTCACCGAGGACCCCCTGGCGCGATGGATCGAGTCGACCTTCGGCCTCGCGACCGAGGAGCCCTCGGGCCGTCTGCGGCGAGCTGACCCGCGTTCGATCGACGGCGCCGCCGGCGCCGCCGAGGAGCTGGGCGCACTCACCGGCCTGCCGGCGGAGCGCTGCGCGCGGGCGATCGCGGACGGGCTGCTCGCGGGCTGCTCGACCGTAGACCCCGCGACCGGCTTTCCGGACTTCGCCTTCAGGCTGCACCAGTTCATCAGCCGCGGCGATACGGTCTACGCCACCCTCGGTGAAGAGGGCGAGCGCCACCTGACCCTCCAGCCTCAACTCGTCCAGCCCGGCGACCGCTCGCACGTGTTGTTACCACTGGCGTTCTGCCGCTGGTGCGGCCAGGAGTACTACACCGTCCGCCGGGTCGAGGATCGCAACGTGGGCGTCCGCTACGAGACGCGGGAGCTGAGCGACCGTCTCAAGGACGATCACAGCGAGCCCGGCTTCCTCTACCTCAGCTCCGACAGCCCCTGGCCGGACGACCTCGGCCGGGCGATCGAAGAGGAGAAGATCCCCGAGGAGTGGCTCGAGCAGATGGCGAACGGCAGGATCCGAGTTCGCCGGGCGCGGCAGGCCTGGATCCCCCGCCCAGTCACGCTCCAGCCTGACGGGACCGAGGCCGCCTCGGGCCAACGCCTCCACTATTTCCCGACGCCGTTTCACTTCTGCCTGCAGTGCGGGGTCGAGTACGCGGCTCGCCAGCGGTCCGACTTCGGCAAGCTGTCGACCCTGGGCTCGGAGGGCCGGAGCACGGCGACGACCATCCTCGGCCTCTCGTCGCTCCGGGCCATCCAGCGCGAGGAGGACCTTCCGCGCGACGCCAGGAAGCTCCTCAGTTTCACCGACAACCGCCAGGACGCCTCGCTCCAGGCCGGGCACTTCAACGACTTCGTCGGCATCGGCGTGCTGCGTGCCGGGCTCTACCGGGCGCTCCAGGCGGCCGGAGCCGAGGGGATCTCCCACGACGAGCTGACCGAGCGGGTCTTCGCGGCGCTCGAGTTGCCGTTCTCCGACTACGCCTCCGACCCCGAGGCGCGGTTCCTCGCCCGCGACGAGACCGACCAGGCGCTGCGCGACGTTCTCGGCTACCGGCTCTACCGCGACCTCCAGCGCGGCTGGCGGATCACCTCGCCCAACCTCGAGCAGACCGGCCTGCTCGCGATCGGCTACAAGTCGCTCGCCGACGTCTGCCGCGCCGAGGATCTCTGGCGGAACGCCCATCCGGCCCTGGCCGCGGCCTCGCCGGAGAGCCGCGAGGAGATCGCCAGCACCCTGCTCGACTTCCTGCGCCGCGAGCTGGCGCTCAAGGTCCGCTACCTCGAACCCGGCTACCAGGACAAGATCGAGCAGCGGAGCCGCCAGCGGCTCACCGATCCCTGGGCCATCGACGAGGACGAGGAGGGGAAGCTCGAGCGTGCGGCGATCGCCTTTCCGCGCCCGCGCACGCCGGACGATCGCAAGGACCAGCTCTACGTGTCGCCGCGCGGCGGCTTCGGCCAGTACCTCCGCCGCCGGGCCGTGCTCGGGCAGCACGGGAAGATCACTCTCGACGCGACCCAGCAGATCATCGTCCAGATCTTCGAGGCGTTGCGCGCCGGCGGCATCGTCGAGCAGATCGTCGAGCCGGCCACGGCGGGCGACCCGGGCGGCTATCAGGTCAACGCCGCCGCGATGGTTTGGCGCGCGGGCGAGGGCGTCCAGGGCTTGCTCGACCCGATCCGGCTGCCGCGCCTGCCCGAAGGCGGCATCCCGACCAATCGGTTCTTCGTCGATCTCTACCGCGAGATCGCCCGCGAGTTCCGCGGCATCGAAGCCCGCGAGCACACGGCCCAGGTCGACCCCGCGGTGCGCCAGCGGCGCGAGGACGCGTTCCGCAGGGCCGACCTGCCGGTGCTGTTCTGCTCGCCCACCATGGAGCTCGGCGTCGACATCGCCGAGCTCAACCTGGTCAACCTGCGCAACGTGCCGCCGACGCCGGCCAACTACGCGCAGCGCAGCGGCCGCGCCGGCCGCGGTGGCCAGCCGGCCCTGGTCTTCACCTACTGCGCGACCGGCAGCCCGCACGACCAGTACTTCTTCAAGCGCCCGCAGCGGATGGTCCGCGGCCAGGTCTCGCCGCCGCGCCACGACCTCACCAACGAGGACCTCGTCCGGGCGCACGTCCACGCGCTGTGGCTCACCGAGACCCAGCAGTCGCTGGGCAGGACTCTCAAAGACGTGCTCGACTTGAGCGATGAAGCCCGGCTCGACCTGCTCCCTTCGGTGCGCGACAGCCTGGAGGACTCCGGCGCCCGCACCCGCGCTCGCAAGCGCGCCGAGAGCGTCCTCGCCACGCTCGGCGACGAGCTGGCGGCCACCGACTGGTACGACGTCGGCTGGCTCGATCGCGTGCTGAACAGCCTGCCGGGCAGCTTCGAGGAGGCCTGCGAGAGGTGGCGGAACCTGTACCGGTCCGCGCGCGCGCAGGTGGATCTCCAGCATTCGATCATCCAGGACCCGACCCGGCCGCTCTCGGAGAAGCGGCGAGCGAAGAACCTGCGGGAGGAGGCGGAGAACCAGCTCAACTTGCTCACCGAGCCCGGCAACGTCGTCCAGTCCGACTTCTACAGCTACCGCTACTTCGCCAGCGAGGGCTTCCTGCCCGGCTACAACTTCCCCCGCCTTCCGATCTCGGCGTACATCCCGGGTCGCCAGCGTCGTAGGGGGCAGGAGGAGTTCCTGTCGCGGCCGCGGTTCCTGGCGATCTCGGAGTTCGGGCCGCGCGCCGTGGTCTACCACGAGGGCTCGCGCTACCAGATCCAGCGGGTCATCCTGCCGCACGACGGCGAGGAGCTCCGCACCAGCCGGATGAAGCAGTGCCCCTCGTGCGGCTACCTCCACCCCGTGGTGGCCGACCCGGCGCCCGATACTTGCGACCGCTGCGGTGCCCAGTTGGGAGCGATGCTCTCGAACCTCCTGCGGATGCGCAACGTCTCGACCCGGCGCCGGGACCGCATCAGCTCGGACGAGGAAGAGCGTACCCGCTTCGGCTACGAGCTGCGCACCGGCGTGCGCTTCGCCGAGCGCGGCGGCAGGCCCTCGTATCGCGCCGCGACCGTGATCGGCGCCGCCGGCGAGGTGGAACCCGGCGAGCTGGCGCGCCTGACCTACGGCCACGCCGCCACCCTCTGGCGCATCAACATGGGCTGGAGCCGCCGGACCAGGGACGAGCAGGTCGGCTTCGTGCTCGACCTCGAGCGGGGTTACTGGGGCAGCAACCAGCAGCTCCTCGAAGAGGATCCCGAGGACCCGATGAGCGCTCGCCGCGCCCGGGTCATCCCGTACGTCGAGGACCGCCGCAACTGCCTCCTGTTCGAGGCGGGCGACCGGCTGCCGGCGGCGGCGCTCCCGTCGCTCCAGGCGGCGCTCAAGGTCGCGCTCCAGGCCGTCTTCCAGCTCGAAGACAGCGAGGTCGCCACCGAGCTCCTCCCCGACCGCGAGCACCCGAGCCAGATCCTGATCTACGAAGCCGCCGAAGGCGGAGCCGGTGTGCTGCGCCGCCTGCTCGACGGCCCCGAGGCCCTGGTCGAGGTCGCCCGCGAGGCGCTCCGCATCACCCACTTCGATCCCGACTCCGGCGAAGACCTCAAGCGTCCTCCGGGTAGCTCGGAGGACTGCGAGCTGGCCTGCTACGACTGTCTCCTGAGCTACACCAACCAGCGCGACCACCGCCAGCTCGACCGGCACCTGATCCGCGACTACCTGCTGGCTCTCGCCCGCAGCAACCTGGCCGCCGTCGTATCGCCGGACGGCGGCGACCCCGAGCAGCACCTCGAACGGCTCCTCGGGCGTTGCGACAGCGACCTCGAGCGCGAGTGGCTCGAGCTGGTCGCCGGCCGCGGGCAGCGCCTGCCCGATCACGCCCAGGAGCTGGTGGAGGAGTGCGGCACCCGCCCCGACTTCCTCTACGGCAATCACCGGGTGGCGGTGTACATCGACGGCCCCAAGCACGGCTTCTCCGACAAGAAGGTCGATGACCTCGCCAAGAGCGAGTGCCTCGAGCGTCTCGGCTACCTGGTGCTGCGCTTCGGCTACGGCGACAAGGACCGCTGGTCCGAGCAGCTCGACCGCTTTCCGAGCGTCTTCGGGAGCGCCGCCTGGTGAGCTTCGCGGCCGGCAGCCTGGTCCGCGCCCGCGGCCGCGAGTGGGTGGTGCAGCCCGACTCGGACGACGACCTCCTCATCCTCCGGCCCCTCGGCGGCAGCGACGAGGAGCTGGCCGGCGTCTACCTGCCGCTCGAGCCGGTCGAGACCGCCCACTTCGAGCTGCCGAGCGCCGACGACCTCGGCGACTTCCACTCCTGCCGCCGCCTGCGCGACGCCGCCCGGCTCGCCAACCGCAACAGCGCCGGCCCGCTGCGCTCGGCCGGCCACCTCAACGTCGACCCGCGCCCCTACCAGCTCGTGCCGCTGCTCATGGCCCTGCGCCAGGACCCGGTGCGCCTGCTGATCGCCGACGACGTCGGCATCGGCAAGACTGTCGAGGCCTGCCTGATCGCCCGCGAGCTGCTCGACCGGGCGGAGGTCCGGCGGCTCGCGGTCCTCTGCCCGCCCCACCTCGCCGAGCAGTGGCGCGAGGAGCTGGCCGAGAAGTTCAACCTCGACGCCGAGCTGGTGCTCTCGAGCACCTCCGGCCGCCTCGAGCGCGCCCTCGGCTTCGGCCAGTCGCTGTTCGACGTCCACCCGTTCGTCGTGGTCTCGACCGACTTCATCAAGTCCGACCGGCGGCGCGACGACTTCCTCCGCTCCTGCCCCGAGCTGGTGATCGTCGACGAGGCCCACACCTGCGTACCCGGCACCGAGCAGCAGCGGGCCGCCCACCTCCGCTACCAGTTGCTCGACGGGCTGGCGAAGGACACCGCCCGGCACCTGGTCCTGGTCACCGCCACACCGCACAGCGGCAAGGAGGAGGCGTTCCGGCGCCTGCTCGCCCTGCTCTCCCCCGAGCTGGCCGAGCTGCCCGCCGACCTCACCGGCTCCGACAACGCCGCGCACCGGCGGACCCTCGCGAGGTACTTCGTCCAGCGTCGGCGGGGCGACATCCAGAGCTACCTCGGCTCGGACACTCCGTTTCCCGACCGCCGGGAGCGGGAGGAGACCTACAGCCTCCACCCGGACTACCGCCGCTTTTTCGACCGCGTCGTCGAGTACGCCCGCGACACGGTCGCCGCCGAGACCGAGGGCGAGGTCCGCCGCCGGGTCCGCTGGTGGTCGGCGCTGGCGCTGCTGCGTTCGCTCGGGAGCAGCCCGGCCGCG